>Ga0209192_10000034_pt1 | contig 175304 bp, 181 predicted proteins | sample ArcticOcean_MG_C_11_FD_187433 | JGI IMG/M metagenome (GOLD analysis project Ga0209192, IMG submission 187433) | Marine microbial communities from western Arctic Ocean - ArcticOcean_MG_CB2_154 (SPAdes) (version 2) | ecosystem: Environmental > Aquatic > Marine > Oceanic | place: Arctic Ocean... | reverse complement strand
TAAACCCTAAGGAAACCCTAGTGAACAACCCTACCCAGCCGTTGATGACCAAGCGCGCGCGCCTGATGCTCACCATGGTGATCGACTTGAAGAACAACAAGCGCGGGGGAAACGCGGTGGAGGTTTCGGGGAGCGAAAACCGAAATCAAAACGAAGACGTTTTCGGTTTCCCGAACGAACTCGGTCGGTTCATCCGCGGCGACCCTGGTATTGGCGACGCCACCGTGGCGCTGAGACAGCTGACCTACGAAAAGCTGTTACCGAAACACGAACACGCACGGAAAGGACAGTGGTGGCTCCCGGACGCGGCCGGCACGGAGGCGTGGTTCACGTCGAGGGAAGCGTCGAAAAGCGCCGACGTCAACGCGGCGCGAGACGCGAAAAGTTTAAACCTTTCCAACAAAACCGGCGAAGGCGCTGAGCTCCTGAACAAAGCAAAGGCGATGCGCATGAACACGGAATCACGGAAAGCGGTGTTCTGCATTATCATGGGCGCGGAGGACTTCACGGACGCCCTGGACGGGTTGCTCCGGTTGCCCCTGCGTGACGCGCAGCACCGCGAAATCCCGCGGGTGTTGGTGGAGTGCGTGCTTAGCGAAAAAAGCTACAACCCGTATTACGAAACTCTCGCGTCGAAGCTGTGCGAAAGGGCGGCGAAGAAACACAGGATGACACTTCAGCTTTGCGTGTGGGACCAGATTCGTGTTGTGGCGCCGGCGCCGGGCGGGGACGCGGACGGGGGACCTGAGCTGAGTGTGAGTGGCGGCGATAAACCGTCTGTCCGAAGAGTATCGCACTTGGCGCGGTTCATCGTTGGTTTGCTAATTTCAGGCGCCCTGTCCCCTGTCGCGCTGAAGGTTGTGGATTTCGGAAACGGAGGCGCTGCAAACGACGCCGCAACCGCCACCGCGAGGTTGTTCCGGCGACTCCTGTTACAAGCGCTGCTGTCGGTGCACCCGAAAAAAGTTGACAAGAGTGAACTGGTGTTCCAAACAATCGCGGAGAAGGGGTTGGGTGTGGGGGGGGAAATCGGGGCGCTGCGTGTTGGTTTGGAACGCGCGCTGGGGGACGAAAAAAGTGTCACGGAAGGCCTTTCGCGGGAAACGGAAGATGTGGGGAAGCCCAATTCTTTTGCGTCGGTAAGGGACGCGGCGAGGCGAGCGAGGAGGATACTGAGGGGAGAGCTGGCGTAAATAAAAACAGCTGCCATTCATCAAAATCATCGTCAGTCAAAATCGTAGTCACTCTTTCAAATCGTCCTCCAAAAAGTCTCTCGTTGGGCCTCGGTCGCGCCGGAGTCAGAAGTGCGCCGCACGCCAGAGGCACCTGGGTGCGGGAGGCGCGGCATGGCGACATCCGAAGAGAAGGTGCGTTCGTTCGCGGTTCGCGACTCGACCGACCCGCGCGCGGGTGGGCACACACGTTTCACTCCACACGCGCGGCGGGCGAGGGGTGCCACGAATGGGTTTCGTTTTGCTGTTCACCTGGGCACCAGATCTTGACGACGCGCGCTGACCTCCTCTGCCTTCGTGGCACGAGCCTGACCTCCTTTCCCGACCACTTTCTCCACGACCTAATCACCCCCCCCCACAGACGTGCACGATATGTTTCTGCGACGGCCTAGTCACCGACGGCGTGTGTTGCGGCGAGGGCCACTACACGTGCGGCGATTGTTTCGAGATGTACGTCAAGAGCGAAATCGAGAAACCGGTTGGCGAGATTAAAAAACGCGACCCCGAGGGCCGGTGTCTTTGCCCGCGGAACACGGCGAGCGGCGGGTCGGACCGGTGCACGGCTGCCCCGTTATCGGACAAAGACGTCGCCGCGAATTTATCCCACACGACCTTCGAGGGGTATTTGCGGAGCCGGGCGGGAATACGGGAAGCCAAGGTGGCGGACGCGATGCGGAAGGAGATGGAGAAGCGGATATTGCTCGAAAAGAAACGCGCCCTTGACCTGGCGTCCAGCGCCGGGTCCACGGAAAAGCTCCGGGCGGCGAAGGAACAGGTGGTGGAAACAATCCTCACGCTTTCTTGTCCAAGATGCCACCAAGCCTTTGTGGATTTCGACGGGTGCTTCGCCCTGAACTGCGGGAGGTGCCGCGCCGCGTTTTGCGCGTACTGCCTGGCAAGTATTTCCCAATCACCATATTCCGCCGACTGATTGCCCATATAAGACTGACACTTTCTTTATTTATCTCAGGCGGACTGCGGGCGGGACGCGCACGCGCACGTCGGGACGTGCCCGGAAGGCGCGGCTTCTTTGAAAGCGAGTGGCACAGCGAGCAAACGGGTTGGAGGGCACCCCCCCACCGTGTACGGCAACAAGAACATGTTCGAAGTCGCGCAGAAACGCCGGCGGTGTAAACAGCTCGCGCTGTTTCTGGAAAAGTACGACGAGAACTTCCGGGGAACCGTTTTGAAGGAACTGGACCGCGAGCTGAAGGACCTAACAATCACCCCGGGGGATATCAAGAAGTTCGGAAAGGCGAACGACAAGGCCATCGAGAAGGCGGACAAGGCCGCGGCGGCGCAGCGGGGGAGGGGGGGCGCGGGGGGGCGGGGAGGGTTGGGCGGCGCCGGTCCCGGTCCGGGCGGCCGGGGCGGCGACGCGCGCGCTGCGATGGGCCGGGCCCTTGAAATGGCAGCCCATATGTTCGGCGGCGAGGACGGTCGCGTGCACATCGCGCTTAGGGCACAGCTGCAAAGAGGCGGCGCTGGCGGTCGGAGGGGGGGGGCGCCGGCGTTTGACCCGTTGCAGGAGCTTCTTGACGCCGGCATCGGCGGGCCGGGTATGGGGTTGCTCCCTGGGGAGAACCCCGAGGGCGAGATCGGCCCGCTGCGTCGCGAGCGGTTGGAAAAGAAAAGACGAGCGGAGGAGGCGTTGGAAGCGGCGGCGAAGGAAAAGAGGGACGCGCGCGTGGCGCGCCGAGCCGCCGCGGCGCGTCCGAAAATCGTCACCAAGGTTGACCTCGTGAATCTCGAGACGTCGCCGGCGGACGCGACTGGCGGGTCGGGCGGGTCGGGCTCTGGGGGGAGTAAACGCCCTCGACGAGAACCGCGCGGTCCAAATGGCACCCCCAACGGCAACGGCGACGGCGCCGCCAATGGAATCGCCATCGACCTCGCGAGCTCGCAGGACTTAGGGTTAGACGGCCGCGAGTACGATTTCGTTTTCGGCTCGGGCGCGGGGGGATCGAAAAGTCCGGGCCGGCGAAACAGCGGCGCGTCGTCCGGGAAAAGGGGAACCGACACTGCACAAGCTGGCGGGGATGCGTTCGTGGACCTGACGTAGTCCACGAACAGTTCACGGACGCGTGTGAATCGAGACGAATTGGATACACGAATGGGTATTACTCGCTTGTAAGAAAAACAAGCGCGCTACTTTTTCTCACTCCGCGGCGCTGCTTCTTTTTCGTCGGCCGGCGGCGCGTCGTACTTCTTGTTGGAACGAATAAAGAATGTCACTAACACAATGTACTGCTCTGCTACGGGCGGGACCGAATCAAGAATGTCACGGCTACTCTTGTTAAGGCACGAATGCATAAACAGCGTCACGGCTACTCTGCTACGGGACCGCAAAAGAGTCTGATCATCTGCTTTCTACTTTTTCGGCCCGTTTTTTCGAGAAAGGTCTCGAGTTTTATTTTTCCCAACCCCCGCGACCTTGAAAAACGGCGACCACGGGTTGGATTCGGTTTCGTAGGCTTTGTATATTTCGTCGACGGCTTGCCGTCCCTTGCCTAAATCGTCCTGAGATTTGACCCACTTCAGGACACCGATATTGTCCACGGTGGACAAGTCCAAGCCTTTCGCGCTGAGTTCTCGCTTCAAGGAATCGCTGTGCGATACGTTTAAATCGTGTCGACGGATAAAGAGAAAACGAAAAACAGATAGGTCAGTGCTAACACGATTTCGAAACACAAACGCGCTGCGATCACACCCCAACTCGAATACGCCGATACCCATCAACACACGAACTGAACTAGACGTACCGGGCCGCGCTTTTCGTTCCCCACCACACCCCGCACCCCGCGAAAAGCGCCAAGAACCCGTACAGCCCGACGTCGGCGTCCGGCGCTACGTTTTTCGTCGCCTCCAACAACCCGACCACCGCGACCGGCAACCCCAGCCCCACCCCGAACGCCTGCACCGCGATGACGCTCATTTCTTTCACGGAGTCCTCCTGGGTCATCTTCTTGGTGTTTTTTTTGTTGGTGGTGGTTTCAGCGGCGACGCGCGTCGTTTCCGCCTTCTTCGTCGCCATCTTTTTTGCCACCTCGGTGGGCTTTTCCTTGCTCGTGAACGCCAGAGTGGTGGTGGGTTTGGCGACGCGGGTAGGCTTGTTCGCGCTGTTCGCCCTGTTCGCCGCACCCAGAGGCGTGCCGGGAACGACCAGCGACGATGCGAACATATTGGTCGGCGGCAACCGGACGACGGGGCGACGCGCGGGTCGGTGTGATGACGTCGTGGGGAGTCGTTTCCAAACTGCAGATCGAAGAGCTTGCCAACCAAAAGCAGGATCAGAATGTGTCGTCTTCCTTCGCAATCGCCGTGCCGATCGAGTGCTCGGCGGCCCCCTCCCTCGCCTCAACACACGGTCGCGCGAGCGCGTTTGGGCAGTTTACTCTGGAAGGCGCGGTTACAGGTGGTACACGCACGCTACGTAGCACGACCACCATCGCGATGTCCGCGCGCGCCACCACGCTGCGCCGTCTCCAAGGCCTGGTCGCCTCCACCAGCGGCACCCATCCGCGGGGGCACGCCGCCGCGCGATCGGTCTTGCTGGCATCCGTGGCGAGCTCGGGCAGGCACGTTCTGGTTTCCTGCGGAGTTAGCAGCGCTGACCACCCAGGAGCGTTTGCCGTGCGTCGTGACACGCGGTGGAACGAAACCGCCAATCGACAAGGAGCGGGGTTCCGCGGGTACGCCGCGGCTGGGGATGGCGGGGATGGGACGACGTGGGACGACGCCGCGGAGGGTTCCGCGGATGATGTCGTCCTTGAAACTGCGGAAGAATCTACGTCGTCCGGCGATTCCGGAAACGACGCGGCCTTACCGTACGTCGGCAGCGCGTCCGCGGGCGACCTCCTGTCCGTGGACCCGACCGTCCTGCCCTCCGACGACGTCCTGCCTCCCCACCTGATGCGCCCGTCCTGGTTACAAAAGAAACGTACGCGGAAACAAAAAGGGTCGTACGAGGGTTTCCTCACGGAGATAGATTCGTACCCCGACTTCGAACCCCCGGGCGGCGCGCTTTACAACATCAGCGACTTCGCGCACAAAACCGTGGAGAGCGACGCCGGCCTTCTGAAGCAGTTCACGAGTTCCTACATCGACGAGCAGCGGAAAATATACGAAAACAGGGGCGGCACAGCCGGGCTAAGCGACGAAGACTTCATCGAGCGGTACAACGAATCCTTCGCGAAAACGGATACCGAGACGGCGGGGGAAATAATAACCTGGGAGGTCGTGATGGTGCACGAAGCGGGTGGGGAGAACGACCACCCGCTGAACCGGAAGGTGGTGATGAAAGTTGGTGGGAAGGATTTGCAAAAAGAAACCGGGATCTCGGACGAAGCGCTGGCGTACGTCGTCGATATTTGCGGATCGCGGTACGACGCGAAAAAGGATGTTTTAAAAATCGTGTGTTCGCGCTCGCGGAACCGTGAACACAACCGCCAGTGGTGCTTGAAAGTGCTGTACGACCTGATCATGGAAGGCAACCGGGAGTTCCCAAGTGACTCGTACTCGTTCTCACCGGAGGGGCCGGTGGAACCTCCGGGGAAGTAACTGAGGTGGGGAGTGAACAAGAGTAGCGGGAGTCTCTAATTGTTATTTTTGGTCTTCGCGAGACGGTGTCTAATTAGTACGGCCAGTGCGATTACAACGAACCTCAACTCATTCTCGTTTCGTCGCGCCATCGCCTCGCCACCGCTTTGCTAGTACAACACGCGCACGAGATCGGTACCCAAACCGGTCGTGTTTCACGAGACGCTTGAACCAATTGTCTCAAGCTCAACACTCGACGGGACGGGAACCACAAAAAAAAACTGCAGACGTCTCGTCTCCCCCGCAGTTTCCCCTTTGCGTCGCCTTTCCTCGCCCGTCCCCTTTTCTTTCCCTCCCTCTCGCGCCGTTCTCGTGTATTCTCTAACCGCATGCGACGCATACGAACAACTCGTGAAAACTACGCCACATTACTCGTAAACGTACTACGTAATGTGGGAACAGCGCGAGTCCAACGATCGCGCTTCCGAATCAATCGCCCTGACCCCCAACGCTCGCTCAACCGCCAAAACCTTAATCTCGCTTCACCGTTCGCGTCTCCGCGGCGTACTTGTTCTTCAGGAACCCGTACGCCCCAGCGCCGAGCACCGCGATCCCTGAGCCGATCGCGGTTTGCATCGAGATCTTGTTCCCGAACGCCAGAATCGTGAACCCGATGACGAAGATCCTCTTACCCACGTTCCCCACGGCGTGCGTCACGGGTTCCACCTTACCGAGCGCTTGGTAAGCGACTTGGTTGTACAAGTGGTAAAACGCGCCGACTTTCAGAAGCACCAGGATGAACTCTTTCTGTCCTTTCAACTCAACCGCTTTCGCGATACCCGCGGCCAGGGTTGACCCCTCGAACAGGAACACGAAAGGAATGCAGAACAGCAACGAGATGATCGTTAGGAAGTTGTACAGGTTCAGGGGGGACATGCGCTGCATGAGTTTCTTTGAAAAGATGGCGCGCGCGCTGAACGCGACGTTGCTCGCCATGGCGGTGGAAAAACCCAGCCACGAAAAGGACAGCTCCGTGGCGGAGGCCAACGCGACGCCGCCGATAATGGGCAGCAGCGCGAAATACACCGGCCAGGCGTAGACCTGGCCGTTCACCAGGAAAGACCCGATTGACGTGAACACTGGTTCCAGGGTTTTGATCGTGTGCGTCAGCGAAACCGCCACGGCCGCGAACGACACGTTCGTCAAGCAGTGCCCGAACGCGTGCAGAAATGCGGGAAGCGTACACGCTTTCAGGAAATCGGCATCCGGCTTTTCGTACTTCACGATCTTCGTGGTCCAGAAGAAAGTCATGATCAACAGCCCCACAGCGAGGTGCACGGCGCTGACGAACCACGGAAACGGGAAGTAGTTGTATATCTGTTTGTTGATGATGTTGAACTGGATGTTGAGCCAGTACCACAGGGCGAAGTAACACACGGTTTCGAGTTGCGGGTTCTTGGCGAATAACGTGGTGAGTGGGTTGGAACCGCTGTTTTTTTTAGTTTTAGGGGGAAGGTAGGTCAGTCGCGGCGCGCGGCAGCGAGGGTCGAATCAAGTCCAATCCAAAAAAAAGCAGAGTCAAAAAAACACTTGCGCGAAATCGCCCCGGTTTCGCGCTCCGGACGAACCGCTTCGAAAGGGGGCGGCGGGTGGTGTGGACGACCAGCCTGTGTTTCAGCCCGGAACGGTCTCGATCGCGTGTGTTTACGGTTCCGGTATGCGTGTTACGTCGTGACAGGTCGCGGCACGTGTGGGATTGAACCCGTCCACGCACGCGACGACAGCGCGGTCGCGACGAAGCAAGCATCCGCGATCGTCGTTCTTGGAAACGAAAGAGTTTCTTTTCGGGTAACGCACCTCTCCGCGGTCGCGTCGCACTTGACCGATGTCCGTCCCGTTTGCGATTTCAAAACCGTCTGTCTCGCGACCACCGCGTTTAACCCGGCGTTCCTGGCGAAGTTGGAGCCGATCACGGAAGACGTGACCGCCTTGGCGTGGACCACGCGCGCGTGTGCCGGAACGCGCAGAACAGATGTCGGCGTCGCGAAGGAGGAAACGCGCGATCGGCCTGCCCCCGACTTCGACACGACACGGGGAACGGTAACGCCCGCACACGGCCCGAAGGCGTTCACCATGGACGCCTGCATCGGCTGTTCCGGAACGAGGGTAAGAAACGAGACGAGGTTTTGGGGGGTCGCACGCGGCGAGAAGTGCGGTTCCCGGCGGAGGCGCGACTGTCAAGAAGCGAAGGAGGGTAACAAAAGGATAAAAAAAAGCAAAAGACAGATGCCAAACGAATCTTTGGTGGTTTCGTGACTCAGCCCGGCCAATGGAACGGTCGTACTCGCCTTTCAACTGAGGAAGACTCGAAACCGATGCCCAGTCAGCCCGTGCTGCTGAACCAATGAAATCGCGACTGCAGCAGACGACTTGATGAGCACTTCACTCGCGAGGAAGTGAAAGAAAAAAGTTGCGCCTCCTCGCCGACAACCAGATCGACGTCCCTTCGTTCTTCGTCACTCCCTATGTACCCCCCCGCCCCCCCCACCGAAGCGGCGGATTTGGTGCAGTACCTCAACGAAGCATGGACGCCGTACCACGCCGTGCTCGCGTCGTGCCGGCGCTTGCTCGCCGCCGGGTTCCAGGTTAGTCACGAACCCGACCCGCGAACGTATTCGGATGATGTGGACACATCCACGTTTTGGAGTACGCATCGCGGATGCTTTTAACGCTCAACGACGCGCACACGCGACCACCACTACCGCAGACCAGCACCACCACGACGGTCGGCGCGGTGCGAGCGATGAATCGAAACCCATCACCCTGCCGCACATGGACACACCACCCGGACTGAAATCTCGACCTGCCTGACCGATTTCCACCCCATCCCCATCTCAATCTCGAATGATGACCTAAATGGCAAAAAAACAATACCTTCTGCAAACCAACAGGAGATCCGCGAGGTCGATTCCTGGACCTCCGACCTCTCCCCCGGTGGTAGGTACTTCTTCACGCGAAACATGAGCGCGGTGTGCGCGTTCGCGGTCGGTAAAAAACACAAACCCGGAAACGGTTTCGTGATCATAGGTGCGCACACGGATTCGCCGTGTCCGCGGTTGAAGCCGAAAACAAACTTGAAAAGCAACGCCTTTTTGCAGGTCCGAGTGCAGAACTACGGCGGCGGGTTGTGGTACACCTGGTTCGACCGGGATTTGGGTGTTGCTGGAAGGGTTTTGGTTAAGCGAAAGGAAGGGCCCTCGCACGAGCTCGTCCGGGTTACCCGGCCGGTGATGCGGATATCAAGCCTAGCGATTCATTTAGACCGAACCACAAACGACGGGTTCAAGGTTAACTTCCAGCAACACATGGCGCCGATCATCGCGCGTGAGGTTGACAAAGCGTTAGGCGCGGGTGGGATTACGATGAAGGGTGAGGATAAGGATGAAGATGAAACCGACCCTAAGCGAACAAAAACAGATGCCGAGTCAAAGCACTGCCCCGTGCTTCTCGAGTTACTCGCGGAGGAGCTGCGCTGCGACCCACGCGACGTTCTCGATTTCGAGCTGCAGCTTTGCGACGTCCAGCCGTCTGTGATCGGCGGCGCGCGGAACGAGTTTGTGTTTTCGGGTAGGCTGGATAACTTGCAGAGCTGCCACGCCAGCTTGTGCGCGCTGATAAACGCCAGCACTGAAATGAGTTTGGAAAACGAAACCCTGACGCGGATGATGGTGCACTACGACCACGAAGAGGTGGGGAGCGACAGCGCGCAGGGCGCGGGGAGCGCCATGACCACCGACGCGCTGCGCAGAATCACAAAGGCGCTGAGCCAATGCGATGCTTCCACTGACTTGGACGAGCGGTCACGGCGCGAGTCATTTTTGGTGTCAGCGGACATGGCGCACGCCGTGCACCCGAACTACCCAGACCGGCACGAGTCCGGGCACGCGCCGCGGTTCGGAAGCGGCGTGGTCATAAAGCACAACGCGAACCAGCGGTACGCCACGGACGCGGTTACGGGGTGGCTGTTTCGCGAGCTTGGCGAAAAGGTGGGGGTGCCGACGCAGGAGTTCGTCGTAAGGTCGGACTTGGGGTGTGGGAGCACCATAGGACCGACCCTGTCAACGTCGACCGGGATTCGAACCGTCGACGTCGGGCCTCCGCAGCTCTCCATGCACAGGTACGGCCGGACGGGGCTTTCCCAAATCCAGGCACAACGTTTGATGCCCCGTTCGTGACTATTTGAGTGCACTAGTCACTAAAATGATGTATACGACTGACCCTTTTCTTTCCCAATCGCAGCGTCCGCGAGATGTGCGCTGTGGCGGACGTGGCGCACTCGATCAAACACTACCAGAGCGTTTTCGAGAATTTCGGAACCCTGGACAAAACCCTGGTGGTGGATGGGAAAATAGGACACATGTGCAGGCCGTGTGACTAGAGGACGGTACCGCGTAACTAGGTGGTGGTGAGTCACGAGCGTGTTGTTCAAACTAAAGCAAATTCAGAATACAGACTATATTGGTTATATGCACTTGGCGCACATAGACTCTTTGTTAGGTTCCTCATTGTCCCTTTGTTACGCGCACGGGTAGTAACCCCGCGCGTATCTCCCGCGCTACATCACCACGCATTTACACCCTTGTTCCCCCCCCCCCTCGTTCACACCAACGTCAACCACCACCGCTGTTATGTCATCCGCGTACATCCCCCGGTACTCCGCGCGTTCCCGCGCGAACGCGCACATGCGCTTCGCCGCGCCTTCCGGGGTCACGTACCTCGCCACTTTCCGCGCCGCCTTCTCGCTGGTAAACGCGTCCCACACCCCGTCGCTGCACGCCATGATCCGCGCGCCCGACCCCGCCGGCACGACGACGTTCCGGATTTCGGGCGTCGCGACGCACGCCCTGGCGCTTCCGCGGTCACCTATTGACCTGGAAACCCCGTGGCTCTCCCCAGTGCTGCTGTAAATTCTCGGCTTACTCAGCGCCGTGCCTGTTTCGGATTTGTAGTACCCCACGAAGCTCATGCGCGAAACCGCGGCGCGCGAAAACTCGGGAGGCGGCGGCTCCCTGGCGGCTTCGTCGTCCGAACTCGTAAGCGTGTTGTCGTGGACGCGCGTCGCCAGGCTCGTGGCCTTGGCGAACGCGTCAACCTTGGCGCGCTCCAGCGAAGCCGTGCTGTCGTCTCGTGACATACCCAGCACTTCGTCCCGCGGCGAATCCACGAAGCTCGCGAAGCTGGGCGACCTGGACGGCACGAGGTTGTTGAAATTAAAATTATCGGGGGGTTCGCGGTCCGCGTTGCCGTTGACGTTGTCGGGGGTTTCGCACGCCGCAACGCCTTCGTCGACGCTTCCCGGGTCACAAGACGCGAGGTTCCGCGAATCCCTAAGGTCCGCGCTCGGTGACCGTGACGGAACCAGGTCGTTGAAGTTATCGAAAGTTTCGCACTCTGCCTCGGCGACGTCGACGGTTCCCGGCATTCGGCTCGCCAGGTTCCGCAAATCCAGAAGGTCCGCATCGGAAACGCTCACGGCGACGAGTGATTCGGTGACCGCCCTCGCGGCGGCGACCGCGGCACCGCCGCTCACCCGCAGCCGACTCGGGGAGTTTTTTGTAGTAACCACCACCTCGTCCTCCATGGCGCCCCACACCGCTTCTTCGATTTGAAACGCGTGCCCTAGGGTCATCTCCACCGCGGGTAACCCGTTCTGCGGCCCGAGGCCCGGGCCGTGCCTGCTGTTCCCCGGAGACCCCCCCACCCCACCCCGCTGCGAGTTCCCCCGCGAGTTCCCTTTGGAGGACCCGGAGTGCGAGCCGTTTGATTCCCTCGCTCCGGCGCCTCCGCGCACGCTCGCCTCCGGCGTCGCTAAAACCTCGTCCCGGGTTTTGAACGAGTCGTCGCCGTGCAACTTATCGTAGTGCCGACGGATCCGGCTCACCTCGGACTGCGACGAAGGTTTATGGTCTTCGGAAATGTCCATCGTGCGTTGCCAGTCGAAATCCCGGGTCAAAACCACCCGGCTGTCCCCGACCCACGCGCACTTGACGTAAACGTCCCCGGGGTTGTCGACGCCTTTTTTTAAAAACACGACCGCCGCGGTGGTACCGCTTTCGTCGTGCTTCTTAATTTCCTCATCAAGAACGTGAAACGCGTTCACCACGCACTGGTCGAAGGAAGGGTGGAACCCGTCCTTCCCTGTCTCTTTCGCGAGGGCGGCTCGGTCGGCGACGAAGCGCTTGTGCGCCTTTTGGGTAAAAAAAAGGTCCTCGATTTTGGGAACAAGCGTCTTCAAACAATGCCGCGCCGCGTGCTTCCCCCCGTGCCCGTCGTAAAGCTGCACGGCCGCGTCGAACAAACCAGGTACCGCGCCGTTCACACACGCCACGTCCTCGTCCTTCCGTGAAGGCCACTGCGCGACCCCGAAACTGATGGGGGATGGGTGGGGAAATGGAAACGAACGCGAAGATTGGTGAGTCACGCGTTCGGGTGGTGGCAAAAGAAATGACGACCGGGTGGGGGTGGTCGCTTCCGACGCCTTTGCCGTCGTGGGAAAAAACTCGGCGTCGCCGCGGTGTGTGGCGTGTAACACACGCGCGCGACGTGCGTTTAGGGTACCCGCCGGTTTGGCTTGTTCGCGTTGGGGAGACGCGACCGGATCGTTTCGCACACGAGACGGTTTGTTTCCAATCGACTGGTGCGAAAGGTCGCCGAACGCGAAATCCTAGGTTCGACCAACGCGTCGTCCCGAATGCGGTCGCGGCCGTACCTCGCGACATCCTTCCCCAAACCCTCCAAAACACCGCGCTGAATTAGCTTCGGCCGGTCTGCATTCTGGACGCCGGTAATCATCACCTCGCGTGGCGACGCCAGCGTCACTGCCCGCGCGACCCTCCCCGGCACGCGTTAGATTCGATTCAACACTTGCGCGACTCTTCGAGCCAGAAACGTCGTCAAAATTGGAGTCTCGCTGGATTCACCACGAACTTCGACAGATCCGGTTTTTTCGATCGATTTAATGTTCCGATGAAATCCGGTGTTGAAAGGCTCGTCCGATGAACGTCTGAGTCACGCGTGACGCAAAGCTCAAAAACGCTGCCGTTGTTGAGCGAAGCTACGACTTGGACTCGTCGGCCTCCCAGAGTGAGACGCGCGGTCGACGTGGACACGTTTTCGCGCGCGTGTCCACGCGGCACGCGTGTCCACGCTCGCGATGGCGGACTCGCAGGCGTTATTGGCGCGAATCGGCCGGCTTTCGCAAGAGCAGGTACGCCGCACCGACCTCCCCGCCAAAGCGGGCACCCCCCATCGAGGAATACAAACAAGCACAGCTGTCTCTGCCAAGATTCCCCTTAGAGCCCGTCTTCCAAGGCGCTCACGCACGCTTCCCCCCACCCTTTCCGCAGCTCGCCGCGACGAAAGCTTGCGAGTGGCGCCGAGCCGAGGCCGCGATATCGGAACTGAAGGACCTGCTTCAAACGCAGGTTCGGCGCAACCCGCCTGATGCTTCCGCGTTGAACCCGCTCATCGCGGGTACGGTTCGAGATCTGGAGCACGCCACTCTGGCGCGAGTTGAACAGGAACGCGCTGCGACGCGCGATTCCATCGCCAAAGCGAGTATCGCGTACGCGACGCGCGTGCCGATTCCCAATACCGGCGTACAGTCCTTTCCGGGAGGCCGATCTCAATCGGTGCCGCGGCCCGACGTCCCAACACGTCACCCGGCGCGCGACGCACTTGTCCAAGCGCCGAAAACACAAAGACTTTCGCCGCAAAGCGCGTCTCCGCAACACTCCGGGGCGGTGCATCCCGCAAAAGCCCCAAGGCACGACTGGAGCACATGCACGCGACACCGAGGCGGCACGGCCGGGAGCGACGACGACGACGACGACGTTTGCGCGATCCGCGAGCCCCCCAACATGGGCGGGCCACAAGGGTCGCACAAAATCTTTTCAAAAAAGCAACGCGGCGGTGGCGGCGGTGACGCGAACTGGGAACGCGGAAGGGGAGGGGTTGAGACAGCAGGAAGGGGCTCGGGTGACGCTCCACGAAGAGAACAACAAATGGGGGGCTTCGTGAGCGCCGGCGTTCGGCTCGATTCCGAAAACAAACGCAAGGGGTTACCGCCGGTGCGCAGGGACAGCGGCGACGCGGCGGGGGGTAACGGCGGCGGTAACGGCAACGCCATCACTAGGAATGGTTTCGTGCCTCCGTACGTTCGGAAAGCGTTCGCGGGGCCTTCTTCTGGGAACGGAGGGGGTGGTGGTAATAGCAACGGCAACGGCACCGGAAACGGCCAGGCGCAGAGGAAACAAACTACCGGTCAGAACACGGCAAACGACGGCAAGGCCGACGAGCCTCCGTTTTGCGAACAGGTCATGCGCCGGTTATCCCCGAACGGCGAACCGATCCCAGATGTTCTGCTAAAGATGGAGCGCGAAATCGTGGAAAAGGTGGTGGCTGAGATTCTGGAAGGGAACTCGTCCGTGGAGTGGGACTCCATCGCGGGGCTGGAGCACGCCAAGGCCGCGGTGCAGGAGCTGGCGGTGTGGCCTTTGTTGAAACCGGAGCTGTTCCGCGGCGCGCGGAGCGTCCCCCGGGGTTTGTTACTGTTCGGCCCGCCCGGAACCGGCAAGACGCTGATTGGCAGAGCAGTCGCCTCACAGTGCAACGCCACGTTCTTCTCCATCTCCGCGTCGTCGTTAACAAGCAAGTGGATCGGGGAAGGCGAGAAGATGGTCAAGGCTCTTTTCGCGGTGGCAAATTGCTGCGAACCTGCGGTTATTTTCGTGGACGAGATCGACTCGCTGTTGAGTTCGCGAAAAGCGGAAGGGGAACACGAAAGTTCGCGGAGGATGAAAACGGAGTTTCTGGTACAGATGGACGGCCTTTCCGGTGACGAAGGGCGAGTCCTGATGATAGGCGCGACGAACCGACCCCAGGAGCTCGACGACGGCGCGCGGCGGAGGTTGGCGAAGCAACTGTGTACGTGTTGGGGCTTTCTCAAAGCCAGGCACGCTGTTTACCGCCCCGTTCGTGACTATTTACTGCGCACTACTGGTAACTCTTACCAGTACTGCGGTCAATTGACACAGTACCACGGTACCCTGTCCAATCCCTCATACAAGTTTCAAACATGGCCCGAAGGACTGACACTTTTCGTTCACAAAAATAGACATTCCCCTTCCCTGCGCGAAAGCGCGGCGCGCGATGATGCTGAACATTTTGAGCGCGGGGAGCGGGGTGGCGCACGACTTGAGCGACAGCGACCTAAACACGATTTGCGAGAAAACGCACGGGTATTCAGGGTCAGATATGAAACACCTAACTCAAGAAGCCGCGAGGGCGCCGTTGCGGGAACTGTTTCAAAACAGCGCCAAGGGAAATTCGCAAAATTCGCAAAGCGCCAACCTATCGCCCAGCGCCATGCGGCCCATAACGCTTTGGGATTTCAAGCGCGCTTCGAAGCAAGTCCGGCCGAGCGTGACGCAGGCGGATATCGAGTTCCACGAACGTTGGAATTTAGAGCACGGCGCGATGAGTGGGAAGGGGGGGGACGAGGACGAGGACGAGGAGTGGTAGACTTTGTGTTCTTTTTTGCAACGACGACGTCGACGATGAAACTTTTTACTTTTTACTTTAAGGCGGTTACGACTCCGGCGGCACCGCTTTAAGGAACCGCAACACTTTGACCAGCACCTGTAGGGATTTCAAGTCGTTCGGGTCGACGTACTCTTTCGGAAATTCGGTCAGGGTGTTTGCCCACTGAAACGCTTCGACGAACTTGTCGACGGCTTCGGATTTGGATTTTTCGGCGTTGGCGTTCGTGTTTTGGAAACTCGAGTTTCCGCGGTACGGTGGAAAGTGCCCACCCACTATCAACTCCGTGGCCTCCCCCCAGTCTGTTTTGATGCTCTGTGCCCACTCCCAGACCGCTTGTCTGTGAAACTGGAACACGACGAAGAACACAATCGGTGACACGACGAATTTATTCCGCAAGCCTTGGAAGGATTTCGCGGGAGCTAATATATTTTTCGCGTCGGGCGCGATGAACAAAGAAAACAGCGCCTTGCGATTGTGCACGAAAAGTGTCAATCTTGTATGGGCAAACAGTGCGCCTGGATTTGGGAAAGGCGCTTTGGAAACGCGCAATTCGTACCATGCGGTACCAACCGGTTTTTTGTGTCCTTTCGGTGTCGGTGAAACGCGAAAAGTCCCCAGCCCCGGGTAACGATCGAGCGTTCCGGTAGTTCCCGAAGCGCAACAAGGAGATGGTGAACCCGTATTCGTCGCCCAGGTCTACGAGCGTTTCGCTAGGAATTACCTCCGGGTGGGTTTCGTCCACGAAAACCGCGGCGTCGGTTACTAAAAGCGTCCCGGTATCGCGATGAAGAAAAGCGCACTCGCAAAACGTGTATTGGTTCCAGAACAGGGTAGGCAGGATGAGCAGTTTTTGGTGAATCTCGTCTCGCCACGGCATTCCAACTCCGTCGACACTTAACACTCCAGTAGGGAAGATCCCGAAAAACGCGTTCGGCAGATTCACGGGGAAGCTGAACTGCCCTGGCGCGACCCACACCTGCGCGCGCGGAAACCGCCGCGAAAAAGGACCAACGAAGATCTTGTGCTCGTACTGCGTCGTGGCCAACACGATGTACTTTACGGTTATGTATTTTTTGTTAGAAGCAGTACCTTTATCACCAGCGGCATTAACGTCGTCGCCACCGCAGCGCGACCTCAAAAGATCAAGCATCTCTTCGGTTGGTGCTATTGGATTGTGCACCCACAGCGTGCCGTCTTTCAATTTAACCACGGTCATCACCACGCTCGTGCTGACCCCCAACCCGAGGCCGATGCCTTGTTCCTGTTCGAACGTCCATACCTTGCCAGACACTAGCTCCTGGCACACCGTGACTCGGCTGAGCAACGGCGTCAAGGGGAAAGGGAAGCCCGTGATGTTGATGTAGCGACGTTTTTTTTGGAGTTGCAATCTTTTCGCCTCGACCTCGGATGGCAACTCAGGGCCATCGAGGGACGCTGCTACGCGCCACTGCGTGTACGATCCTGGCTGGGGCTTGCGCGGGACCCTCCGCCGCGATGGAAGAGGCGCGAAACGCGGCGCGAGCGCAACACACGCGGTGACACTTGCGCGCATCGAGGTGTGTTGAGAATCTCACTGTCTTTCTGCGAGTTTCAGGTCCAGTAACTGGTACATTTGGTAGAGCTGGTGTCTGTTGTCTCGACAAGTCTCCGAGTGCTTCGGCACTCTTCCTTCGCGACACGCGAACCTGGTGTGTGCGAAACTTCTCAGTCTCCACCTACTTTCCTTGTACTACTAACGACGTGTATTAAAATAACCCACCCAACCCCACGCGCGCCGCGCTACCCGAAAAACCAGCTCCCGTTGCTCTCGGTGTCATCGCGCTCCGAATGCGTTGATTCGGAATTGATTTTGTCGGGCAGAGATTCCGGGGCGTTCAAAAGGCGCGCGCCCACCAAAACGGTTTCCAGTCCGCTCTGGGCCAGGGAAACGACGTTTCCGCGAGTCAGCGATCGGGGTGGAACCCCGGTCGCGCGACCCCGGTCTCTTCTCTTCAACTTCTCCTTGGTTTCCAAACTATCGCCTTTTTCTTTTTCTTTCTTGGCGTGTGCGCTTCCGTTTGTTTTCGACCCTCGGCGCTCGACCCTCGATTGCGCGCGCTTTGGGGACGACGCTTTCCCGTCCCCAACACCCCCGTTTCCGTTTGCGGTGTCGTCCCCGGCGTCTAAATGCATCCCGCGTCCCGAGATCCCCGCCACGCCGCCGTGCCCGCCGTTCGCCAACGCCACCCTGTTCCACAGCGTTCGCTCCAACTCGGCGTCTCGCCAACAGCTACTGCACCGCGCAGCAGGGCAGTCGCGCAACGGGGCGCCGCCTCCGTCGTAGACAGCAGTTTCTTTATCACTGGAACTGTTTTTACCGTTACTGACAAACCGCGTTCCGTTTCGTGCCCGCTGCGCGCCGCAGTCGCACGTTCCGCCGTACTCCACGGGTATATCGCAAAGCGGCAAGTCCTCGAGCAACGCCTCCCGCGTGTCGTCGATCGTTCCGCAAATCCGCACCCGGGCCATCGTGCGTTCGCTGACCATGGGCGAGAACACGGACCACAGCAAGTTGAACGCGGCGGGCGGGTTCACGATGACGACTTTCTGTGGTTGTAAAGGAAAAAGGTCAGTCGCGAGTCGGGAGTGTTGGGCGATTTACACACAGTGAACAGGCAGTCTCGTTTTCAGGTGCACGTGTTGGACGTGGTCAGACTCGCGTAACCGCACTCCATACGTGGCATCAAACAGTGTGTCAGGATTTGGGAAAGCAAATAAAACTCACGTGCACGCGCTCCGGAAACGCGAGCGACGAGACGTTCGCCATTTCCTTTAGGAACTTGTACGCCTCGAACCCGGTGTCGGATAAGTCCAGCCTGGACATGTCCACTATTCGCAAGACTCTTCCGTGAGGCAGGTCACGTTTGTCGATGGTGTCGAAGGCTTACGACCGGTAAAACGAAGGGTCAGTGTTGTGTGGGTAGAGGTAACGATCGCCCCTTCGCAGGACGAGTATGGGCAAACAGGGAGGCTGGATTTGGGAAAGGCGCAAGGCCGTACCGTGCGACATCACGAAGCTAACGTGCTCCACCACTACTTGCGTCGGATTTGCAAATCCTCTATTTTTCAACTCTTTCAGTAACCTCGGGAACTGCCCCGGTTTCTCGACGTGCACCGCGAACCCGCCCTTCGTGTTCGTGTGGAACGCGTGCGGGTAGAACGCCTTGACGATTTCGAAACCGGGGCGCGGTCTGGTCATCAGCGTGTCAAACTCAACTCCAGCGCGCCACATCAACCACCCGCGGTGTTTTTCTCGCAGCTTTTGCGCATCGCCTTTCGATGCCTCCACAACACGTGGGTCGGGAGGCGTGTTCGGGTCTATTGGTTTTGTTTGGGTAGCGTCGCGTCCGGAAGACCTCCTGGCGGCTCCAGCGCCATCCTCGCCGGACAACAACACCCGCGCCACGAAACCCACCCCTTTGAACAGCACCGAGACCAAACCAACGCGGAACACCCAAAACACGTAATCCAACGCCTTCAGCACGAAATGAAGGGACACGAACACCAGCTGGAACCCGGCGGACATTGCGGGGCGTTCCAAATCAAAGCACCTTGGCTCCCTTTCAAAGCACCCTAAGCGTCCACGCCCGAGCTATGCACAGAAGGTACCCCTCCGGCACCTCCTTTGTGCGCCTTCGTCTGACGAGAACGCACCACGATTGGGCACCGAGTGCAATCGCTTCGTGTGTCGTCACTATCAAACAAAACAGTCAAACGCAGCGCGCCGAGGTTACAGTCGTCGTGTTGGCGGCTCCCAAAGCTGAAGCTCTTTCTCTCTTCGCCTCTCGGCGGCGCCCTCCCCTTTCCACGCGCGCGCGCCAGGATCACCCGCGCCGCCGCTTTCGTCGCCGACGGCCCAGACGCATCACCCGTTTCGGATCCGCAAACGACGGCCGACATGGACACCATCCCCGCGCACTTCCCAAGAGGCGAGGTACGTGCGCGAACCCCCACCGATGATCGAAATCGATCGTGAGGCGGTCTGTTTGTGTTTCCTCCTGCTGAACACTGAACCCGATCTCTGACCCGCACCACACCTCAACAACAACAGGATGGTTTCGTGGAGTGGGACAAAGTAGACATCGACTCCCTGGCCCTGCCTAGGGGCGACGACATGGGCATTGCGAGGTGCGTTGGTTGACTCACACGCGTTTCAAGAGAGGCACAGGTCGAGACGCGATCGCGAATGATGACCCTAAAAAACACACCCAATCTGGGGACGAAAAACATCGAGACGAACAACGTTGTTCGTCTCGACGGACCACGCACGAGCGCAGCACCTGACCTTTCCCTTTCTTAATTCTCCTACTTTTCCAAAACAGCGACGATGACGACGTCGCGGTGGACGAAGTTACCAGCGAGTCCGGTTTCGGGAGCGTGGTTGTGGTGGACAACTTACCCAAAGTCCCCGTGGCGAAGGTCGGAAAGTTGAGTACCGTGGTGAAGAAAATCTTTGGCCAAATCGGGGCTATCCGCGAAAACGGCCTGCACATGCCCATCGACGCCGACGGCATGACCAAAGGCTTCGCGTTCGTGGAGTACCACGACGCCGCGGAGGCGAACGCGGCGCGGCAGCAAACGGACGGGTACAAGCTGGACAAGGCGCACGTGTTCAAAACGTCAATGTACGACGGGTTCGCCAAGTTCGAAGGTGCGCGTCGTGTGGGGGCTTTCGCTTTCCCAAATCTCGCCTCCCTGTTTACGGACCCTCTTTGACCATTTGAGGGTACTAGTAGTAACAACTGTTACAACTACACACAGCACAAGTGCACTGTTTGCTCATACAGTACACCCCAAGACTCAAGACTGACACGCTTTGTTTTCCCAACCGCAGCCGTTCCCGATTCGTACAAACCTCCCGCACCGAAACCGTACGCGGAGAAAGAAAACACGCAGTCGTACATGCTCGACGAGCGCGGCCGTGATCAGTACGCCATACGGTTCGGGGACGCCACCGAGATCCACTGGAACGACGCGCAAAAGAGCGAACCCGTCCAGGTGTACGCGCGGGACAACTGGACCGAATCCTACGTCCAGTGGTCCCCTAGGGGGAACTTTCTGGCCACCGTGCACCGGCAAGGCGTGGCGCTTTGGGGCGGGCCCGGGTTCACGCGGTTCCAGAAGTTTAGCCACAACGGCGTGCAGTTCATCGAGTTCTCGCCGTGCGAGCGGTTCCTTGCGTCCGGAAGCACGCACGAAGAAACGCGGGAAGCGACGGTTGTGGTCAACTTTTTCGACACGAGAAGCGGCGCCAAACTAAGGTACGTGTTGCATTTCCCAAATCCCGCCGACTGTTTGACCGTGCAATACTGACACTTTTCTGGCAAAACTCAAAGGACCTTCCAAGGCCCGATTTCGGATTTCGCCGCGGGCAGCGGCGGCGGTCTCACCTGGCCTGTGTTCAAGTGGGCGGGCCCCTCACCGAACGGCGCGTTTTTCGCGCGCATGAAGAAGGACCAGATCTCCGTGTACGAAGCCCCCGACATGTCTCTTGTGGACAAGAAGTCCATCGCGTTGGACAAAGTCGAGGAGTTTTGCTTTTCCCCCGCGGATCCGATTCTCGCGATTTTCCAACCCGAACGAGGCGGCGGCAACGACCCCGCACGGGTGGCGCTCATCGAGCTCCCGTCGAAACGGGAAATCCGGTCCAAGAACCTGTTCAGCGTGAGTGAAATCAAAATGCACTGGCAAACCGCGGGCGACTACTTTGCCGTGAAGGTTGATCACCACACCAAATCCAAAAAGTCGATCTTTTCCTCCTTCGAGCTTTTCCGGGTCAAGGAACCGAACTGCCCGATGGAGGTGCTCGAGCTTCCGGACAAAAACCAGAAAATCGTGGCGTTCGCGTGGGAACCCATGGGGCACCGGTTCTGCGTGATTCACGGAGATGGGGCGCGGCCGGATGTTTCGTTCTACACCATGATTGACGACCAGAGCAGCACGAACAAGGTGAAGCTGTTGGGGACGATCAAAAACAAAACCGCGAACCACGTTTTTTGGTCTCCGCGGGGTAAGGTCGTCGTGCTCGCGGGTTTGAAAACCATGAACGGCCAGTTCGAGTTCTTCAACGTCGAGACGATGGAAACCATGGCGTCCGTGGAGCACTTCATGGCCACTGACGTGGAGTGGGACCCGACAGGAAGGTACGTCACAACCGCCGTGACGTCGGTGCACCAGATGGAAAACGGGTTCCACGTCTGGACCTTCAACGGCAAGCTCCTTTACAAACACGGCCGGGAACGGTTTTACCAGTTCCTGTGGCGACCGCGGGCGCCGAGTTTGTTAGGGCCGGAAAAGGAACACGAGATCGCGGTTAACTTGAAGTCGTACAGCAAGAGGTTCGAGCAGCTCGACGAGAGCATCCGGAACCAACAGGACACGCACCTCGCCACGGCGAAACAGGGCGTTTTGAACGACTGGAACGCGTGGGTCGCGTGTAAAAAAGCCGAACTCGCGAGCGCCGCAGTTGTGCAGAAAATCGAGACCCTAATGCGAAACCGGTACCCAGCCTGGGCTCCCGGGCCGGAAGATGACGTGGTGGAGACCTCCGTGGAGGTTGAGGAAATTCTCGCGGTGGAGGAGGAACCGTACTTGGGGTGAGGCGCGCTGTGGGACGGGTGAGACGAGGTTCGCGAGAACACAAACGGTTTGATAAATTGAACAGATTGTTCAAACAATTTCGAACGTCACCGAGGTTGAACAACATCCCCATCATCGCCCTCCTCGGTTCGGTACCACGCACCACCCGTCGTCGTCCGGTTCCGGCGCGCCCCGCCGTCCTGAGATTGTAAAAAGAAAAGTCAGTCTTGTATGGGCAATCAGGGAGGCGGAATGTGGTGATTGGGAAATACGCACCGTTCGTCGTCATGTCGTCGATTTCCGGGTCGTGTTTCATGGTGAACCCGTTTAAATTCGCGGCTAAGGTTTCGGCGTCCATCGCCTCGTCGTCGTCGTCGTTGTCCGACGAGTCGTCGTTCATGCGCGCGCCCGCGCCGCCCGCGCCACGTTCCGCGCCCATGGTCCACCGCCGGTCCTCTTCCTCCCGTTTGCTCAACTCCAGGTGTTCCTTGGGTAGCGGTTTAGCACACACGTCAGCTGCCATTTCGTAGTTACCGTTCGCGACTTGTTCGTACATCAAACACGCCACGTTCGCCACTTCGCGCGGCGACCCGTCTTACGGTAAATAAAAGAAAGGGTCAGACGTGTATGGCCAGAGGTAATGGTCCCTTCGCAGGACGAGTATGGGCAAACTTGTACGGTGGGATTTGGGAAACGCGCGACACCGCGTACCTTCGCAAAGCACGCAAAAGTCGTCGCCCAGAATTTCAATCAGTAGCTCTTCCAGATCCTCGGCGTACTTCCCCGCTTTCCGTTTTAGGAACCAGTGCTCCAGCTCTTCGTACATCGCGACGCCTTTTGATACGGACTCGCTTCCGCCCCACTCGTTTAGAATCGCCAGCTGCAACGCGGTCCAGCGGTTCATCAAACCTTGAAGGCCCTCGCGGAAAGCGGGCGCGTGCAAGTCGGGCATCTTCGTGACTGGTTTTTTTTGTGTGGACATTTTTGGGAACGAGATTGAGATTCGATTGTCAGCGTTGGCGGCGGCGGATGGTCGGTGGCTGGTGCGTTGCTTGCTGGTGTGACCTGTACTCGTGTCACGTGTGGATGTGTATATGACAGGGACGACCACGACGTTTCCTTCGCGCGGGTATTCAAACGCAACCGAAACCCAACCTCCCGACGTACCGTCTTTCATGAGCAGCGCCCTGGCTTCCGCCGCGGTGGTTGGAATCTTCGCCGCGGGGCCGGACACCCCGACGCGGTGTCCGGAACGCAAACGCATCTCCTCGGTGGTCCCGACCTGCGTGCCGAGCCGGGTGATCATGTTGGCGGTGTGTCTGTTTTGTTCGTGGCACGGGCTTGATGAGGACGCCGCGGATGGAGGGACAAAGGTCGGGTGCGCGTCCGAGTGTGCGCGGGTGTCGGCGGAATGAGAGACTGCACCTCTCGACGAAAGGAGGGAAAGAATTTTCGAGACGTCCAAAACGTGGTACCTTGATCAAGGTACAACACCAGAAGTGAAATGACATTGCACATTCACTTCGTGTGACACTGCACATTCACCTACGACACCACTTCGTTGGTCTAATCCTCCCACTCATCACAACACCACGATCGCAACGACCACGCCTATAGCGAAGGACAACGCGGACAACGCCGCCGACGACCCGCTTGGGTTCCGCAGGCTCTCCGCCACCGCTTTCGGGAGGTTGCCCCACGCGAACTTCGTGGCGTCCGACCAGGTCCGTTTCGACTCCGCCTGGCACGATTAACAAGAAAGTGTCAGTCTCGTATGGGCAATCAGGGAGGCGGAACGTGGTGATTGGGAAAGCCCCGCACCCGCCGCAACGCGTGGCCTTCCGGGTCGACTCGTTTAATACACGCCTCGACGTGCCGCAGCCTGGTGCTTGTTAAAAAAACACCCTCTTGCCTGCACTCGGGGCACTTGTCTCGCCGTAGCCAATCAACCGGCTCGCTCAACGCCTCGCCGCGCGCCACGTTTTGCACCGTCTGCCTTCCCCGAAACGTCACCGCGATTGACGTGCCTTCGTGGTCCAACACCCCCGCGCACCGTAACAAACAGTCGCGGCAAAAAACGTGCCCGCACTCTAAACCCACCGGCTTGTACAACGTGTCCAGACAGATGGAACAGGTCGGGGAGGTTAGCTGGGCGTTGTCGGCGTTGGTGTCCGTGTCGTATTCGTCGTCTTGAGTCGTCGACTCAAGGGCGGGTTCCGCGTCGCTGTCGTTTCCCCGCGTAGGCACCGTGCCGCGGTCGTTCCCGTTGTCCGTCGACGACTCAACACTTTGTGTCACTGCCTTGACGTGTTTGTCCATCTCCACCAAAGCCCCGACGCTTCCGAAGGAGCTGTTCGGGTACGTTCCGAAACTCGCGTCGTCGTCGCCGCCCTCGCCCCCCATCCCTTTCGTGTTCCAAACCGGCCCGTCCGTTCCCCACTGTAACATCCCCGCCACCGCTTTCAACTCCAACGTAACCGGGCTGTGTAGCATCTGGTACTGGCTTTTCTTCCAATACGAAGTCAGCGCTTTCCGGCCGCGGTTGGATTCGTTGGTTTTGTCCCATTTTTTTAAAATCTTCCGAAGCGCGGTGGCGTTCAAATCCACCCAGCGCAAACACTCCCGCGCCTCCGTCTGCGGGTCGATATCGACGCCCTTCAAATCCGGGGCGTGCTTTCTTGAGTCCGCGAACCGCTTTCCAAGCCGTATCATGGGCTGGTCTCGGCGGAAAGACTTCGTGCTTGGCCATCGACTCGCGCATTGCGGCACTATCGATTTCGGGCGAGTCTCCTTTCCAGACTTGGCCATTGCCAACGGCGCGCGCGTTAGTATCCGCAAAGTCCACCCGAAATACGCCTTGGACGCTGCGGTCATCTCGCGTTCTAATTCCGCGTAGAAAGCAGCCGCGCATTTCTGGCACGCGCGTTGTTTCGGTGAGGTGTGTTTCGTTTCATCGCGCTCGTCGTTTGTTTCGTCGTCGTCGTCGTTTTCGACCGATTCGGTTTCGTCCGATACCGAATCGTTGTTTCGCGAAACGTCGTGGAATTCGTGGGAAGGAGACGAGGTCGAGGCGGGCGTCTCTGTGTTTTGATGTAACCCACGGCGAGTGCCCCGTTCCCTTGCCAGGTGTGACGAAGGAAAAGAACCGGTGTCGTCTTCTGTTTCTTCAATCTCGGTTTGTGGCGGCGCGGTGCGGTTCGTCGCCGCGCCAGAGACGGCGGGTGTCTCCGCGTGCGTCTCGCCCACCGGCGACGCGTCGGCGTCGGTCAGATCTCGCCTTTGTGTTTCGTCCCCGCACGTGCACCGCCGCAGCTTTTTCAGGCGCCTGGCAGGGTTGGGACGGAGGGGTCAGGCACTGCGCATTCGGGGGGCGACGGCCGGGTCCGGGTTGGGGTGGGGCGTGACGCGTAGGGGGTCAACTGGAAGGACTTCCGACTTCCGACCATCGGGTGCCTTGCGATTTGGAAAAGGAATAAAGTCCAATCCCCTCCCGGTCGGAAGCCGGGACGCACCCGTAGTCTATCCACGGCAACGCATCCGCGAGCGGCCCGGACGCGACGCGCTCGTAGTGCAACTGCTTGCCGAACTTCATCGCGTCATGAAACGCCTCCGGCGACGCAGCGCGGTGGGTGTGCGGGCGTGGAAGCATGACGAACGTCTAGAAAGGCAGTCGGAAATTTGACAGGTGAAAAGAGTTGACTCGGAAGACACTCTAGCTAGTCTGCCGACTTTAGACACTAGCTGTACCAAACGTACTGCTGACATTTCGTTGGTTAAAAAAAGGAGCAGTTCCGGTGCATCCAGTGCCGATCCCGCGGAGTAACGAGGTGAAATTCAGACAACGTGTTTGGACCATGAACATTGCGGGAGGTTTGTTTAAACACAACACTACTGAAACGTACGTCGGGAACGCCGAAACCGCGGAACCGCGAAACGGACGGTACGGCAGCGCCGAGCGCGTCGGCGCGCGCGACATTCATATTCCCGACGGATCCGTCAAGCGAGCAAAGGGTACCATAGCGCTTTATGTGTAGCCGTACATAGATCTGGCACGCCGCGCGGAACAACAAAAAGCGCGACGCCGCTTAAAGCAAACTTAAAGCTTCAGCCCGATTGCGATGCCGGCAGAAAAACCCGTGACCGAGGGCAGCGCTGAGCCGAAAAATCCAACCGCCTTGGCCTTGGCCATGTTCACGTCTTTCGCGTCGATCTTGCCGTCTTTGTTCAAATCAGCAATCATCGCGGTTTTACCGGCCAGTTTCGCAAGGTTCTCGTACTTCACATCCACGATGTCGTTCAGCTCGAGCCACCGAAGGAAGGCGTACACCGCGGCGAGCACCAGCAGGGAGGTTTTCGCGGCGGCTTGATTGTGAAGAAAAAGTGTCAGTCGGTGTATGCGCAATCAGGGAGTCAGGGAGGCGGAACGTGGTGATTGGGAAATTTGGGGAAGCGCCTCACCTTTCGCCATGATCCCGCACCCCACGCCGACCGCGCCGGAAATACCGAGCTCGCTGCCGAAAAGAAGCGCGAAGTCCCCAACGTCAAGACCCGCGATCTGGGTTTTGGGCTTCTTCTTTTCGGGAACCGGTTTCTTCCCCGCGTGCGCGCTGGTGGACACGGAGGAAAGCGCCAAAGTGCCCATAGTGAGCGCCAAGCGGCTGAACCTGAATTTGCGAGGCTCCTCGGAATTGGACCCTTCGCCATCGTTGTTGTTGTTGTCGCCACCGCCGCCGCCGCCGCCTCCGCGGTTGTTGTTGTTGTTGTTGCCGCCGCCCATCGCGGACATGGGGGTAAGCGCTTGGCTCGTGGTGGCTTTAGAGGATGGCAGCTTCACCGCGGGCCTCGCCGCGGAGGCGGAGATGGAAAAAGCGGTGAACATTGTGTTGAACGGGTGAACGAATTACGATCGACGCGTTTTGTGTCGTACGACAAAGGGGGGAACGCGCGCTGGCGGTTCGGTGGTGGTGGTCTGCTTTGAACGCGCGTGCGGCGTGCGCGAGATGCGAGGCAGGCAAACCTTGCGGAAAAGCGTGTGTGCGAGACGTGTGAGGCGTGGCACGTGAGGGGAACGCGACCAAGTGTTGAACGAATTGGCAAGATACCCGAAGATACGCGTTCACTTTTTCCGCGGGAAAGAAATCGCGTTGACAATTTCTTGACTCGTGGTGACATCGAGGCACACGGCGTGGCGCAGGGCGCGTGGTTTCCCGGGCCCCGCCATGGCTTCCGTGTCGGGTGACCCGCAGGTCAAGTCCTTGCAGCCTTTCCTGCAACGCGCGAGTGAGATGCAAAAGTCGGACCCGAAGATCGCGTACCACGCGCGGGTGTTCGCCATGGAAAGGGGCTTGCAGATCTCGGCCAAATCTTCCGCGATGATATCTTTGCTGGGAACGTTGATGCAGCAGTTAGAGGACACGAAACAAGAAGCAGGTTTAATAAGCCACGAAGAAGACTCCGCGTACTGCGAGAACTTCGCCATGAAGGTATTCTCCAAAGCGGATGCGCTGGACCGAGCGAGTGTTGGGAAGGCGGACGCGACTTCGATTGGGAAAACCGCCAAGATGTTTTACGTCGCCTCCATCTTTTTCGAGATTTTGCATCAGTTCGGTACCGTGGACGACGACGTTCTCGGGAAACAGAAATATGCAGCCTGGAGAGCGGGTGATTTGACGAAGTGCGCACGGGAAGGCCGGACGCCTTCGGAACCGCCGAGCGTTCGGAAAAGCGGGGACGGCGGGGACGGGGACGGAGTTGGGGACGGCGAGACGAATTTGATGCATTTGAGCGGCGCGCACGACGGGATGTCGACGGAACCATTTGGAATCCCGTCCCCGCCTGCCGCGAAACAAACGCCTTCCTCCGCGCCGCCTCCGCCGCACTGCCAACACGGTGCCCCTCCTGGTGTGGGGAACGGGAACGGAAATAAAATCCAGCCAGAATCGAACCGCCGACCAACTCAAACCCGCCCGTCGCCTCCCCAAAACTTGCCCCCCGTCAGTTTTGGCGCCGGCATCGGCATAGAAAGCGTCGCGGAGGCGCAGAAGCACGCCAAGTTCGCCGTCAGCGCGCTGGGGTTCGAAGACGTCCCGACCGCGATTGATAACTTGCAAAAAGCCCTTTTTCTGCTGGAAGGCAGGCTGGAGCCGCGATAGAAGTGGGCAAATAGCGCGTGTAATGTGGTGTACCACGAAATCGTGGAAAAAGCTTCTTATGTTCTTGTTGACAACGAATCCTCTCGTCAAAGCACTCCCGACACAACCTCGGGCACACCACGATGGACGGCATGCCCCCACCCGTTCCGTTTTCGGGGCTTCCCGACGACACGGAAACCCCCTGTGTTACCATGTCCGGGGTGGTTTACCTGACCCGGGGGGTTTCGTCTGGGTTTTCGGGGGCGCAGCGCATCGATGGGGACGGCGGGGATCTGGATTGGCAAGCCGCGCAGAGGGAGCACGACAAATTCGTCGCCGACCTGAAAACCAAAGCAGGTGCTCTGGTCACCGTGGTTGAAATCGACGCGGACCCACACCAGCCCGACTGCGTGTTCGTGGAGGACACCCTGGTGGCGCTGCCTGGCAGAGGAGTTTTACAGTGCGCGCCGCACGACTCGCGGGCGGGGGAGGTTGGCCCGGTCGCGAACGCGGCGAGGTCCGTGGAATTCCAATTCCCACCAGGCAAAGTCACGGTGGACGGCGTCGCGGACGCCGGTAACGACGAGCGAATCGAGGGCGGTGACGTGCTGTACGTCAGAGGCGGAGATGACGTGTACCACCACTACTTCGTGGGAGTGGGTAACCGGAGTAACCGCAAAGGCGCGGAAGCGTTGAGGAAAGCGCTGTCGGTGAGTTTAGGGCAGTGCGCTTCGAAAAAAATCCCGAAAGACGTCGACGAGAGCTCCTTGTTCCGCGTGCACGAAATAGACATGAGCCTTGACAAAACTTGGCTCCACCTGAAGTCCGCGGTGACCTGGGCGCCGTACGTTGGGTTCGTCACGTCAAGCGAGACGTGTCCTATATATCAAGCCTGCTTTGAGAAATGCAAAGCGTTTGAAGCCACCACCACGAATCTGATTCACGACGAAAAACCGTGCGTGGTTCCTCGAAACGCGACGAACGTGTTGGCGTTACCGGGTAACGTTCTGTTCGCGCACCCCAGCGCTGCGACGGAAATAAAAAAGAAAGGAAAAGCGCAGGTCACGGTGTACGCCGTGGAACAACCAGAGCTCGCCAAAGCAGACGGGGCGTTGACCTGCGGAGTCGTGGTGCTTGACCCGTTTTTCGAATGGACCGGGTTCAGCTGAGAGAGGTTGAGTGTCAAATAAACTTTTGACGAGATCATTGCCACTTCTCTCCACCAGTGGCAGTTTATCCTCTCCGATCGCCGGCCCACCACCACACCGCCCCGCGCCGTCTCACCTCACCGGCCGTAGCACCGCGTGTATCGTTTCGTAGACCAGACAACTACCACCCGCGTGCCATGTCCGCCGCCTCCGCGATGTCCGCGCGCGTCGCCGTGGCGCCGGGCGCGTCTTCGCTCCGCCAACCCCGAGCGTCCACTGCCATCAAAGCCATCCGCGCTGGGACCCCACCCGTTCGCGTTCGCGCCTCCATCGAAGACCTCCCTAAAGAAAACAAGGACTGCAAAGTCCTGGTCGTCGGCGGCACCGGGTACATCGGCAAGTTCGTGGTCCGGGAGCTGTGCGCGCGGGGGTACGACGTCACCGCGCTTGTTCGGGAGAAGTCGGGCATCGGGGGCAAAACGAACTCCACCGCCGCCGCGGCGCTGTTCCCAAACGCGACTGTTTTGTTCGGCAACGTGGGTGACCTGGATTCAATCCGGAACGCCACGCGGACCAAACAATACGACGTCGTCGTGTCATGCCTCGCCTCACGAACGGGCGGGATCAAGGACTCGTGGGAGATCGATTACGGCGCCACAAAAAACGTGCTGGACGTTTCGGTGGAGAACGGCGCGAAACATTTCGTGTTGCTCAGCGCGATTTGCGTCCAGAAGCCCCTGCTCACGTTTCAGCTCGCGAAACTCAAGCTGGAGCAAGACCTAGCGGCCACCGAAAGCATCTCGCACTCTATCGTACGCCCCACCGCGTTTTTCAAATCACTTGCGGGGCAGGTGGAGAGCGTGCAGAAAGGCGGGCCGTACGTGATGTTCGGGGACGGGCAGGTACGGCCTCCTGGCGTTTCCCAAATCCAAAGACTGTTTACTGCGCCGTTCGTGACTGTTCGAGTGTACCGCGAGTAACAACTGTTACAACTACACACGGCACAAGTGCACTGTTCGGCCCGAGTACGCCCGACTGTTTGCTCAGGCCACATTACGAAGTACACCCACACTCGCCGACTCTCCGACTGACGCTTTCTTTCTTATCGTACCAGCTCGCGTCGTGCAAGCCGATTTCCGAGCGCGACCTGGCGAAGTACATGGCGGAGTGCATCCGGTCTCCCGAGTTGCAGAACAAGGTCCTGCCCATCGGCGGGCCGGGGAACGCGATGTCCGCGCTTGAGCAAGGCACCATGTTGTTCGACATCCTTGAAAAGGAACCCAAGTTCGTAGCGGTACCGATCGAAGTCATGGACGTGGTCATAAAGGTGCTTGACGTATTCGCCGGGTACGTATTCCCGTATTCCAAATCCGGGGACACCGCGTTTGCCAACACAACACTGACGCGTTTCCTTATTTATCGCAAGGTTCTTCGGGAACATGAAAGACGCCGCGGAGTTTGGGAAAATCGGCCGGTACTACGCCGCGGAAAGCATGCTCGTGATGGACGAAACCACGGAGATGTACGACGCGAAGTTGACTCCGTCGTACGGCACCGATACGCTTGCGGATTTCTTTAAAAAAGTGTCCGTGGAGGGGCTCGCGGGGCAGGAACTCGGGGACCAAGCCGTGTTCAAGACGAAGGAGTAATACCCTGTAAGGGGTGTTCTATTTTTTATGAAATGGTAGTGACCTTATTGCTATCTATCCATGTCGGTGCTAGTAACAGTTGCCAGTACCGTGTCAGAGGGATGCGCAGCGCACGACGCGCTTCTCGGTTGCTGCTGAAAGCTTCTCTGCTGCTCAAAGCTCTGCTCTGTTTTGCTGCTAAAAACAAATGCACCAACGACTCCAGGCAGCCAGGGTACACAAACAGGCCCATATATTCATCTGTCTGTGTCGGAGAATATTCGAGTCCCTGCATAACGAGAGTTTCGTACTTGCTGCCGGTCACCACTCCCCACGCCGCAGCCTCGCTACCGCACTCCAACTCACCCCCAACAATGTCCGTCACCCCTGCGCTCGCGTTCACCTTGGCGCAAGGCGGTACGTCGTGCACCAAGGCCCAAGGCGGTCGAGGTCGTTCGACGGTCCCCTTTCGAATCCCAATCCTCGTCATCATTGATATTCGGATTCAACATCCATGGACTCGTCGAGACGTGTCTCCGAGACTCTCTCTCGGTCAACCCATGACTCTACTGACACATCGCGTGCAACTGAAAACGAACTCACCACCATCCCATGCCTTCCCCCCACAGGTAACTTCGTGTCCTGCCTCACCCTTCCCCGCGAGCAAACCCTGCAGATCTTCTGCACCGATGCGTACCGCACGGGCGCTGGTAAGGTGAACGGCGAAGCCGAAGTCGCGTGGCGGTTCATGGGCGCCACCGGTATGGTCGCCTGCACCGCCGCCGTGCTCGCGGAAAAGCACTGCAGCGCGGAGGACAAGAAGAAGCTCAACGGCGCCATCGCCGCGACGTCGTTCATCAACGCCGGGTTGTTCGCCGCGAACGGCACGATGCAGACCGACGTCAAGCCCGCCATGCGCGCGCTTAACATCGCCTCCAACGCCGCCATCGGCGCGTACGCGCTCAAGGAAATGCTTCGCAAGTAAGACACACGCACGTACAGACGTCGAGCTACCTACGAAAAGAAGAGATATACTCGATACTCGTATCACTGAGTAGCACGCGTCAGTCGATACGGATTCCGAACCGGACATTCCGCTAACTAACCAGCGAGTGCGGCGGCGGCGATCGTTGTGCCTCTTTGAGATTGATGTTATGTTTAAATTCCATAATGCCCTCCTCACCTCTGCATCGCGTCACTCATCGGCGCGAACGTTTTCCGGTACCCCCCGCTTCCGGGATTTTGCGTCCGCGACAGTCGTAGCGCCTCCGTCCTTTTCTCGATCGAAACAGGCGTAGCATCCGCGATTCGGCCACCAGAGTTGTTAGTCTCGTGAAACTGTTTCCGCAGAAACGCAAACACGTTCAAAGAGGCATCCCGCGCCAAGGAAGTGGCCGAGTAGTACGCCTCTTCCGATTGAAACGCGCCTCGGGCGCTTGTGTGCGTCACGACGGGCTCGGAATCGGGGGCTCCGCCGAGCGGTAACCCGTCGGTCCGGCCACTGTCACCGTCGCCAGTTCGATCCCCAGCAAGTCCATCCGAGGAACTCTCCAGCGGTAAACCGCCTTTGAACGAAAAGCTCGCGGTGGTGAGGGTCAAGGAGCTTTTCTCCTCCTCCGCGGTGGGGTCGGCGACCAAAACGGCGGAAGTGTCATTATTATTTTTTGAAGATGCATCACCATTTTTATCAGACGCATCAATCGTAGCGCACGCCGCGGCACACAAAACCCCTCTGCACGGAACCGCCGCGTCCAACACAGCCGCGCTCGCGGCGTTCACGCAGCACGCCTCCAAGGACCCGTCGCTTGATACCACCTGTAGCACCACTAACAAACCCAACCGCGGGTGTTTCTCTAAAATCAAAACCGACGACAAAGAGCGCCGCACCGCGTACTCCAGCGCGCGCTCCGAGGCGGCTTTAGGTTTTGGGGGGTAAGGGTGTTAAGGGTTAGGTTTTTGGGGAAAGGCAGAGCGCGGTTTGAATTATTCAGGGTCGGGGTCCTGGCGATGTTTCGTTGGGAAGTGTCATTCTCTGGAAGGACCGGTTACGAGAGGCGCGGAAGAAACGGGACCGTGATGCTTTCTTTTTTTCGACCGAAAAACAGAAGAAGTGCGGCGGCGGCGTTTCCCAAAACTCGGGAGACGTAGACGTACTTTGCATTCCCGACGCGGGCCTGCACTCCACTTCAATTGTCATGCGTTCCGGGTCTTCCTTGCGTGACGACACCGCTCGTGGGCCGTACACCGCGGCGAGGACCACGGAGCGGTCTGGTGTTTGGAACGGGGAGGGAGGGAGGGATTGAGATTACGAAAAAGTTGGCGTCAGTGTTTTGTCGAAAAGAAAGAAAGTGCCCATCAATCAGCACCGAGTCGCGGGCCACAAACTGTTCACTCAAAACGCACCTTGCTCCCACCGCGCGCTGCCGTCCGCGCGTGACAGAAATGACCGCTCCAGCGTGAGCGAGCGCATCATTCCAGGCGTGCGCCCATCCGCGCGCGCGGACGAAGACATGACGCGCGTCCGATGAATGAATTTGAGAATGACTTGCGTGCGATTTATGCAATTTATCGCAGCAGAATTTGCAAAATGTTCTGAAAATTACAGCGCCACCGGTTGCGCAAAATGTTTGCTGTTTACCAAACTCTACAGGCCCCTACCTACTCCAGCGTGAACGGATTCGGCGTTCCCGACCGCCCTTCCCTTTCCAGGGGCGCCACCGAGAACGAGGAGCCCGTCGTTGTCGGCAGCGCGGAAACGCCCGGCATGGAAAACTGGTGGCGTTCCTCGAATCGAACGTTGTTTTTATTTGTATACCTGTCCTGATTTGAACTCAGGGCGTGACTCGGCGCGGCTCGAAACGACTTGCCCGTGGCGAATAACGCAGTCTCAACGCCCATGTCCGTTGACAAAACACGTGCGGGTGGTCCCGGTCCGGTCGGTCTGTCTCTTCCGTTCGTGACCCGTCCCATTTCCCGTCCTCCGGTCGGTCTGTCTCTTCCGTTCGTGACCCGTCCCATTTCCCGTCCAGCAAGCGGGGATGACCGGACCCACGGACTGGGGCGTTCGCTTTGCGAATGTCTCCCAATCCCGCTAAGCTCGCCCACCGGCCCCCCCCCCCCCCCCCCCCCCCCCCCCCCCCCCCCGGTCCCGCTCGGTTCGTCTCGCACGCGTGAGTACTCCCCTTTCAAAGGTGTAGTACCCGTGAAAACCCCCACCACCCGCCGGTACCGGAAACTCACCTCGCCCCAGAACTCGTCCTTGTTGCTTTCGCTGAAGTTCACCACGTCGTGCCACACGTCTCTTAGGTCGAACATATCCCTCAAGTTGTCTTTCAAAGTCCGTCCTTGGTGCCCGGGCTGACTGCTCCGGCTGCCTCCGTCGTACTCGTGCACCGGAAACGCGTACGCGTGCGCAATCGCGGCGAAGAACATCTCCACGCAGATGGCGAACTCCTGCAACGCGGTGGCGAACGAGGCGTCGTCGTAGTCGCTCCAAGGACCGCCGGTTGCGTTGTTTCCGCCGGTTGCGTTGTTCGTCGTGCCATCACCACTCCCTTCCACCCGTCCTCGCAAGCTGTCGATCAAATCCAACTTGGTGGCTAAAAGCAACGCCTGGCCCTGCCAGAACGAAAGAAAAACAACCGCCTTTACGGTTAAAAACTTGTAAAACGGACTCAACGGCGCCAGCTCGTCCCGTAACGCTTTGTAAAACAGAATCAAGCAGTACATCGCCCAGGCCTGGGACAGGTTGTTGATTAAAGCTAAATACGGGTACGCCACCCACGGGTTTGTGAACTCGCCGTCGCCGTAAACGCCTGTTTTGTTTTTGGAAAAGATACGTGGTTAAACGTCGTATATATCGCGATGTGTGGACAACAGTCACCAGCGTTAGAGGTAAAACGTAGGTGTGGCGGATTTGGGAAAGGGAATACGTACCGATGGCGTTCGTGATGAACGCGATCGTCGTGGTGAGCGGTCGGGTCACGACGTAGTTAATAACTCCGTGACGACACAGTCGTAAAAAAGGAGAACCCGTTGCGCCGTTGGAATGCGCTCCGTTGATTGGTCCGTTGCCGTTCGATCCGCTCGGCGCCGTCATGGGCGCCGCGTTTTCCCCGCAAAACAGCGAAATCGGGAAGATGTGTTTCTGCTGTTGTTTCCGCATGACGATCTGTTCCAGCCCCGGAACACAGAACTGCTCCAGGTACACCGTGCAGTATGAATAAAAATTATACACGACGTACGCTTCGTAGCACTCCCGGATGGTGTCGAAGTAGATGGTTTGGTCTTTAAACCGCAGCGCGAGCCAGCTGATACCGATAAAAGAAAGTGTTAGCGTCTTGTGTAGGAACGTACGGGAGGCGGGATTTGGGAAAGGCTGGCAACACGTACCAATCCACCGCGTATATCGGCACCATGAACAGAATCCGAATCACGTGCCGCTGCAACCGCGGCGCGCGGTAGTGCTCAAGGTGCTGCGCGACTTCGTAGAACGTGATTGGCACCGCGAGCAGCACGAAAACCCCCGCCACGAACCACGCGATGAAGTGCGGGTGCATGTCGTGCGCGTGCATGTCCCACGCCGCGAGCGGTAGCGCCACTAAAACTAACAAGTTCAAAAGCACCCACACCGTTTTCAGGACCTTTCTTGTGAACGAATCTTTCGTCGGCACGGCGCCGATGAAGGAATCGGCGGTGGCGAAGGGTGGGGAGTCCATGTTGCGCGTGCGTGCGTGTCACGCCGCGTCGCGGGGCACGAAAACAGCACGGAGTTTCCCGGAAGCGCACGCGCTACGCCGGCCGCCCGCGTCACGATTCAGATTCACCGAAATCGCACCACACGACTGACGCAAAACAAATAAAAACCAAACACCAAGGCTGCTCCCCTAACTCGGTCCACCGAGTTCAAACGTCTTTTGGTCGCGACACGTTCGCGCGGCGACACTGCGGCGCCCCCGGGAGACGCGCCGAGCTCGTCCGTTTCCCACGACACGCGCGGCGCGTGCGCGTGCGCGTGCGACTGTGACCGCCCCTGGCGCGAACATTCCGTGCGTCGCAAACGGCAAAAAGGAAATCGTGTAGAGTCGTCGAGTTTCGCGATATCGAGGGAGCCACAAATATCCGACGCGGCATCTGCTGCCCCACTCCGCGCGCGCATCCGCCGCGGAAGCACCCGTCCGGAAGCACGCCGTCCGCGCGTGTCGAGCGTGCGCGATGTCTGTATCTACGTGCGTCTCGCCGATGGCCGTGCCCGGGCCGGTGTCGCGAGCAAACCGCGTGTGTTCCTCGACAGGTCGGGCCTCGGCACTCAAAATCTCCCATCCGCGTCACCTTTTGCGCGCCCGAATGCAGACGACCCGAGGGTTCCATCCCGGTCCCTCGCAAAGAAACTCTGGCGGCTCCACCACCTCCACCTCTGCTTCTGCTGGCTCGCGCGGAGCCGCCGCCGCCGCCGCGGAGCCCCCCGCCCCCGAACAGGGCTTCGGGGTGGTCATCACGGGCGGCACGAAAGGCGTGGGGTACGCGTTGGCCCGGGAGTTTCTGTCACGAGGCGACAGGGTGTGCATTTGCGGCAGGAGCCAGGTACGCGTAGACGCGGCGGTACGGGCGTTGAGAAACGAGTTCCCCGGGCAGTGCGTAAGCGGCACCGCGTGTGACGTTACGGACCCCCGGGACGTGGATAAGCTGGGCGACTACGCGACAACCTCCGTGGGGACGATCCACCACTGGCTGAACAACGCGGGGATGGTGAGCGCGCGCGAGAGCCTTTTAAACGTGGAACCCAGCGAAGTGGTGCAGGTACGCGTCGGGGCTTTAGGGTTTAGGATTTAGGATTTAGGGTTAAGGGTCTGTGTCCGGCCCGATTACTACACCCAATCCCCCATACAGGCTACTTGTACACTCAAGACTGACCCTTTTCGTTCACACTCCGCAGGTGTGTAGTACGAACCTAACAGGCGCGGTGCTTTGCTGCCAGAAGGCGGTGAAGATAATGAGCAGGCAGCAAGGTGTTAGTAGTACTGGTAATACCGGTAGCACTTCTGGAAGGACCAGCGCTGGTTCAATCCCTGGCGGTACAACAAACCAGGTGCCGTTCCACGTGTACAACTTCGGTTTCTCGAAGTGGGGCGCTTCGTTTTCGAAATCCACGTGCACGCACAAAGCCACGAAGCGGGGGTTGAGCCAATTAACCGTTTCGTTGGCCGAGGAGTTGAAAACGGCTGGAATAGCTAATGTGGGGGTACACCAACTGAGCCCTGGGATGGTGCTTACTGATTTGCTCCTGGAAGGCGCCGAGCCGGTTAGCAAGCGGTTCTTCAACGTGTTGGCGGAGGAACCCGAAACGGTGGCGAGACATTTGGTGCCGAAAATTCGAAACACGTTTTCCCTGGTAAGTATTTAACACATTCCGAAGACTGATTGCCCATACAAGATTGACTTTTCTTTTTACAATCTCAGAACTCTTCCGTCGAGTTTCTCACTCTGCCGGACGCGATCTTCCGGGTCGTCACCGGGGTTCCCCAGATTTTAGGGGGCGGCCGGTTCTTCGACGCGAAAGGCAACAGGGTGGTGAGTCAGGGGGAGGCGTACAAACCGAACGGCACGCGGTTGCTTTACGAGGAGATGAGTTGAATGGTTTTTTTTGGGGAAACGTAAATGTTCTTTCACTCTTCTCTTCGAAAAGAAAATTTTACGCTTCGTCTCCTTTCCTGAAAAGTTCCTTCGTGGCATCCGCCATGCGCAACACGAACAGGTTCCCCTTGTCTCCCCTGCTGACCCTTATTTCGTTGTCAACGTACGTGGTGTTTAGCGCGCCTTTCGCGGACTCCGGGGCGTCCACTTTCAGAATCCCGAAGATTTCGAATTTCACGAACTGGACGTCGACGTTTGATTGCGAAGTCGGGGTTAAATCGGCGTCGACGGCGTTGAAAAACGGAAACGTCTCTCTGTTCCGGGCTCGGTTTCGGGGAACGTCTATGGTTTGGTATATTTTCCCTAACGGCCGGAAAGGCCATGGGCGTGTCGCGCCTAGAATAGCCTTAGACGTGGTGTAAAGAAGCTCCCACTCGCCGTTTATCAAATCGCACGCTAATGTCTTTTTGTTCGGGTTCAGTCTTTCAAGCGCGGAAGCGTAGAATTCGACTTCGGCTTTTTTGTCATCCGACGCCCTCACGCCTCGGTCGCACCCCGCAATAGCGTCCAGAAGGTTTTGTTTCGCGACCTCGCGTTTCGCAACAGCGCCACTGCCGCCGCCGAAAAGAGGGTTTGTGAAACCGTCCAGAAAAGAGGGTAAGGCGCGTGTGGTGTGTGCTGAACCGCGTGATGACGAAACTCGGTGGAGGCCGCCACCGGTTTTTCGGAACGCACGCGACGTGGACGCGTTTTGATGATGTGCGCGGCGCGAAGACGCGGGGGCGCACGAAACCTGCGCCGCGGAGGCGCACGCGGCGTGCGAGACGACGCAGGACATGACACGAACGGCTGGAAAGAGACCCGGACGAGGTGTGCCCTGAGAAGTGTCGAGCAGGTGCCGATGACCACGACGGTTCGTTCTCGTCTATACTTTGACACGTGTCCGCGCGGGCGATCGTTTCTCGTCTCCAATCGGCTAAAATGTTTATCTTGCGATCGCGGTTCGCGGTGCGCAGAGCGCGAGGGTGCGCAGGTCGCGTGGGTTGATGCAACGCGAGGCCATTGCGGGTGAATTAAAGTGATGGTGAAGCGCTGCTTGCACGCAAAATCAAAAGATCAAGAAGTTTTTGAATATATATGCGAGTTGCCCCTTCGCCGGCCCGTCGGCACCGGCGCGGTCACGGGCACCGCCTCCGCGGAGGCGGGGATGTCCGATACGTTCCCCAAGGACGCGTTCGCTTCGAAGGAAACCCGCCGACCACGCGTCGGGCCTTCTCGGGACTCGGCGAGGGAGGCTGGGACCAGGGTTTGAAACAGGTTTCCGTTTCCGAAATCAAACCCGTTGATGTCCTGCGTATCATTCATCACGTCCAACGCCTCCTCCACGTCAACCCCTTGCACCAGGTGCCGAAGAGCTCCAATCGCGGTATCGACCGCGGCGATCGCCCCGGCGACTTGCCGCAGTTTTTTCTCCACGGCTTTGAGTTTCAGTAACGACCGTTTCGCGTCCTCCTGAGATAAATGAAAGAATGTGTCAGTCTTGTATGGGAAAACAGGGAGGCGGGATTTGGGAAACGCGCAACATGTACCTTCGCGGACGACACCCGGTCGCTCGCTTCCATACCACGAAGCGTCTGGAGTCTGGTTTCTTCCCGCAGAACGCCGTTGTCGCGCGTCGCGGCGTCGAGTTGGCACGCCGCGTCAACCCGCGCGTGCTCCGCGGTTTCACCCGCCACTCGCGAAGCCTCCACGGCTTTGCGAAGCCACCCGAGCTCTTCTTGGTTTTCGTGCCTGAGCCTCGCCAGGGTTTCGTCGTGGCGGAGTTGTTCACGAAGCGCCGACGCCAATTTCATGCTCTGTGTTTCGAAAGCTTTGTGTGAATGTGAAGCTTCCCGTCGCAGCCTCAGCAGCTCGGCAACGTCCGCCGCCCGCCGCGACGCGTCGCTCTCGCCCATGTTCCGCGCGACGTTCAGCTCGTCAAGCAACTGTTTGTTTTTTTGTGTAGCTTGGTCGAGTTGTTGTCTCGCCTGTGATTGTAAAAGAAAAGTGTCAGTCTTGTATGGGCAAACAGTGTTGGGATTTATTGGGAAATGCAATACGTACCTCCCCGAGCTCGGCGCGTAAATTCGAAACTTTCCGCTCCGCGGTTTCGCACCGCGCGGTTAGGGTCGCGGTGATCGCGGTGACCTGCGCGGTTTCGCCCGGTGCGGTGACCGCCGCGCCGTGATCTCTCAGCGCCGTCTGCAATTCGTTGCGTAACGAGTTTGTCTCCACGACTGCGTTTTTCTCCGCACCCGCGGCGCGTATGAAGTCGGCCGTTTTCTCGGCGTTTGATTGCAGCAACTCGTCGTTTCGCAAACGCAACGAATCGCGCTCTGTCCGGGCCAGTTTCACCTTCTCGCTCGCACTTAAAAGCGCGTCTTGGCACTGCAACAGCCTCTGTTCCGTGTCATCCGGCCGCCGCACGTCACGGTCGTGTGCGCGGTTCTTGGGGTCGCGCTGCGCCGTGAATGTTTTCTTAATCGAATCCATATCGGTGCGCAGAGTTTGCAGCAATCTTTGCAGATCTTCGTTACTCACGCTTGGGGTCGCGTCTGCGTTGGTGGTGTTGGCATTCGTGCCAACCCCGTTGCGCAGTGTGTTCGCCGCATTTACAGTGTTTACCGGCGGAACCGGAGCCGGCGCCGGAGCCTCCACGGCCTTGCGCTTGGGTTTTCGCCAGCCGTCCATGGCGAAAGCTTGGGAAAGTTGCGCTTCAGGTAGGGCCTCTTTTTGTAGGCACCTTCAACGCTTCCCCCGGTACCCCCCTAACAAGACGCCCCTGCGCTGCCTGCCTCTCTAGCCCTGAAAATGCCAATGACACGCCACTGACGCGCACAACGCGTTGTCGCTGATGACGCCGGCGCGACGGGGCATGCGCGCGAAGCAGTGACCGAAGGACTCACCAAGACGAAAGTTTGGCGGTGAAAAGCTGACTCGTCGTCGATTTGGAGAGCCGTTGCTTGTTGATTTTCACAAGATTCGACCGCTCCCTCCACGACACACGCGTGTTACCGCTCCGCACTCGCCTCCGCGCGTACACGACGTGCTGGTTCGTTGAACCCCGCGGCTGGTCACGATGGGTGGCAAAAAGAAGGGCGGCAGCGGGAAGAGCACCGGCGGCTTCGGGTCCCCGACGGGTTCGCCTGGTGAAAAGATTGAAGGGTCGTCCGCACCCGTGAACGCGGCGATTTCGGTGGCGCCGAGAACGACGACGACTGCCGTGGAGGACATCGCGCCCGCGGCGGTGGCGGATGCGAAGGGGGATGCTGACGCCAAGGCTGATGCTGATGCTGAAGCAAAAGCAAAGGCTGATGCCGAGGCAAAAGCCAAGGCTGATGTGGAAGCCAAAGCCAAGGCTGATGCCGAGGCAAAGGCAACGGCTGATATCGAAGCCACCGCCAAGACCGCGGAAGCGAAACACGTGGCCGCCGCGTACGCCGCCGCTGACGCGACCGCAAAGGCGGACGCCCAGGTTGCCGCGTCCGTCGCGAAGACCGAGCTCGCGGCCGCCGAGGCGAGGGCGGAGACGGCGCGCCGTGCCTTGGCTGACAAAACCGCGGCGGCAGTTTCGGCGACGGAAACCGACTTACCGGTAACCAACAGAGTGGGTAAGCTCACGAAGATGCTGCAGGACAAGGCTGAATTGAGTGTTACGGCGGGTGATACTACCGGGATTGCGATTCGTGACGCGGAGGTTTCGGCGACGGAAAAGCGGGAAAAAGAAAAGAAAAAGGCGGCGGAAGCCGCCACGCGTGTTGCGGAACAAGAAGCCGCGTCTTTAACTGCGACCTCGATTCGCGAGTCCCTGGAGCTCGAAGCCGAGCTCGTCGCGGCGGCGAGATCGGTGGTGGAAGCACCGCACTCGCCCGGGACGACCACACCGGGGGACAAGATTTGTTTCATATGCGGCGAGGAGTGCTCGTCGCGGCCGAGACAGCGGGACGACGCCGGGCGGTACGCGTGCTTGTCGTGCGTGCAAAGAAAATTGAAGGAGAGGGAGGCGAGGAGTGAAAAGAGCGCCGCCGCCGCTGCGGTCGCGATTCCCGCGAACGCAACTGCTCCGAGCCGCGGCGCTGACCACCAAGCATCACCGCAAAAGAAAGGTACCGGTTCCGAAAAGAAAGGTTCCGAGAAATCCAACGAAAACGGCGCCGCCGTGCTCGCGTCCGTCATCGCGGATGCCGCTTACTCGAAAAAAGGCGCCGGCGATAATAAGGCTGGAGAAAGCACGTATCGCGCGCCCCAGGCGCGGAGTGCGAATCAGCGGGTCGGCTCAACGAATCAAAGGGTCGGCAGCAAAAACCCCGCCGCCAGCCTCGTGGACACGGAGTTCTTTAAAAACCTCGGGAAGAACGTTGGCGCGTCCCCGCTTGACTACGACGCCAACCCGAACACGCAAAGGGGTTTGGTGTATCCGGAGTTTACGGTTGCGAACACGCCTCGGGCTCCGGTTGGGGGCTCGGCGCCGAATTCGCCCAACCGCTCGGCCTACCCCCGAGACCCGTACTCGCGAAGCACCGCGAACACGCCGGCGGCGCCTAAGGCGCACGGTTCTAAGCCTCCATTGTTTGGGAATTCCGGGAGTAAGCCTCCTTCTAGTTATACCTCAAAGGTACGTCTTGCATTTCCCACATCACGCCGACTGTTTGCCCATACAAGACTGACTTCTTCTTTTTTAATCAAAGTCCTCGATGCCTCCTACGGGGCCGGGCGGCGTTTACGGAACACCAGTGGAGTTTGAAATCGACGGCACCGACTTAGCCGCGTATTGGCGCCGAGCCATGGACAAAGGCTCGTTGGTTGACCAGACGCGGGTGGTGCGGTGCATCCGGACGCACTTCAAGCTCACGGACGACACGGAGAAACTTTTAGGCGTGTTTGAGTGCTGCAAGGGCGAGACCCCCGATGACAGCGGTGATATGTTTGTGTTTAGTAACCACCTTTGTTTCCGAAAAGACGCGGCGGCGACGACGGCGCGGGGTTCGTATGGCGCGAGCGACACGGCGCCGAGCAAGTTCGCGGTGCCGATGCCGTCGATACTTGACGCGCGGGTCAACCCCGGGGTGTATCCGTTCGGCGCGATCGTCGTAACAATCGACGGCCTGTGGAAACCGTGGATCTTCTCTTTCTTCACCGAACGCGAAACCGCGGTGAAGTGCGTTCGCAGCGCGCGCGGGTACCGGGGGGGGGGGGGGGGGGTGGGGGGGGGGGGGGGGGGGGGGGCGGAGTGGTGGAGCAATGGCGATCACGCGGGGGCGAGAGTTCAACCGGCCCCACGAAAGAGCCTTCGAGAATTTTCGGAGGTTTCTTCGGCTGGCTCAAGAAAGGTGGAAACGAAACCGAGGTGAGGGAAACGCGGGCCGCGCGGGCGCCGCGCCTTTCTGGTGCGTTCGGGTCGCGGGTCAACTCGCCCAGAGAATCCGAGGCGGGGGGGTTGCCCACTCCGGGCGGGTTCGCCGGCGTGCTGCTGGGCGTCGGCGGCTTGGTGCTCGCCGTGCTGGCGGGGAAACAAGGCGGCAACCGTGGCGGCGCGAAGCCCTTGCGTTTAACAAAGCCTCCCGGCAAAGCCCTTGCGCAACAAACCAAGCCCTCTGTAAAGCCGCCGTCTTGGCAAGCCAAGCCCCCGGTGCCGTCTGTCAAAAAGCCACCCGCGTCTGCTAAGCCCAAAGAGTCCGCGTTTTCTGTTTCCAAGCCAAACCAGGCGAAGGGGGTTGTGGACGCGCGGAAGGCGCAGGATTTGCGCGAGGCGGCGCGCGCGAAGAGTGCCGAGCTCGTGCAAAAAAAAGACGAGGCCGCGAAACAGAACGCGGCGAAACAGAAGATTGAAAAGTGGAAAGCCGAGCGGGCGTTGGGGTTGAGTAAAAACGCACAGGCGGCGAAGAAAGCGACCGAGGTTGCGAAGAAGGTGGAGGTTGGTAAAAAGGCGGCTGAGGTTGCTAAAAAGAACGAGGCGGCGAAGAAAGCAGAGCTTGCTAAGAAAGCAGAGCTTGCTAAGAAAGCAGAGCTTGCTAAGAAAGCAGAGCTTGCTAAGAAAGCAGAGCTCGCTAAGAAAGCGGAGCTTGGCAAGAAAGCCGCGGAGCTGGCTAAAAAACACGAGGCGGCGAGGAAAGCGGCGGAGGTTGGTAGGAAAGAAAAAGCCGCGGCGAAACAAAACCCGAAAAAAGGCGAGCCGAAATCCCCAAAGAAAGGATGGGGAGAACCGTGACCGGGTTTCAGTTGCTATACGTCTCGTAGATATCGAGTAGATACCGATACCCGTAGTAACATTTACCCGTACCGTGTCGATTTGTCACGGTACAGGGGTGTCTAGATGCCGATACCCGTACGGTAGTGAATGAAAAAAGAATTCGCCGCTGCAATACAACAAACAACGTCTAAACCGGTCTATTCGGTTCTTTTCCACCTCCGCGTTCCGCACAAAATTTAAGCCTCCTTGTCGTCTGTCGACTCCGCTTTGACCGGCGCCATCCCCGCCATTTCCGACCCCGCGCCTTCCTCCGCCTGCGCCGCCGCTTCCGCCGCGGCGACGCGTTCGCGGAACAACCGCCCCATCTCCTCCGCCTTTTCGAACACCAGCGCGGGGTTCCGGAGCATGTCCCCCGGTGAGGGTTCCAGTTTTTTCGTGCTCAGCGAGAGGCGACTGCGATCCGCGTCTTTGGAAAGAATCAAAACCTTGAGCTCGTCTCCGGGCGCCAACACGTTCTCCACCGCGACGATTCTGTCATGCGAGATCTGGGAGATGTGCAGCAGCCCGGAGACCCCGCCCACGTCCACGAACGCGCCGTACGGCTTCACCGCCTGCACCACCCCTGTGACCACGTCCCCGACGCCCAAGCCTTCGCCCGACACCATGTCCGTGGCGAGGCGGTTGCTCATCACCAGCCGGTTCTTTTCTTCGTCAACCTCCAGGAACTTCACCGGGATCAGCTGCCCAACCAGGTCCTCGCGGTTCGTCACGCGAACCGCGATGTGCGACTGCGGCACGAAACCGCGCAGGTGCTCAACCTCCACGAGCAAACCCCCGCGGTTCACGCTCAGCACCATGCTGTTCACCGCCTCGTCGTTCGCCTGCTGGTCGCGGCACCGGTCCCAAGCCGCTTCGAGCTGTGTTGGGTGAGAAAATAAAAGAAAGGGAGGAAAGGTCAGCGGGCGAGCGCAAGGGGGAGGCACCGTGTGTGGTTGGCGGCGCGTAACACGCGCGAAATCAAACGCGTTTCTTTTCAGGGTCTAGGGCAATTTCGGCGTTCCAAAAAATCGTGGTAAAAAAAAGCGTACCTGAATCTTGCGGATGGAAAGCGTAAGCGACCCGTCCCCGTCGTCATCCTTGATGATTTCAAACTCGTACTCCTCGCCCACGTCGAACACGGCGGCGGCCTGTTGTTGGTGTGGAAACGTATTTGAGAAAAGGGGGTCGGAATCGGGTCAGGTCCGGGGTTCCGGAGGTCGATTCGATTCGCGAAAAAACTCGGATTCGGTTAGCTTTATCCATCGCGTCGTGCCGATAAATTCATCTCGATGACGATGGTCGGCCCGCCCGGGTTGGCGTGGATGCGACCTCCGTTTCGCAAGTGCGTCGCGCTCGTCATAGTGACCACTATTACCGCCATCTATCCCCAAAGTCTGGTGACCTAAAATCAAATAGATAACTACTTACGTTCCGCACGTCCGCCAGGCTCGATTCCTCCGCGGGGCAAAGCGCCGCGGCTTTCGCGCCGATGTCCACCCAAGCGCCTTTGCTGTCGCAGTGGAACACCTTGCCCGAAACGCGGTCGCCAATTTTGTACGAGAACTCGTAGTCCACGAGCAGGGCTTTGAACTGGTCGTAAAGCGCGGCGTTCGCGTTGGGGGTTTCCGCCACGGTTTGCGTGATGGCGCGCGCGGTGACGACGCGAGGGCCATTGAGCTTGCGGGGTTGCGAAACGCGAGTGCTTCGGGGCACCGGAACGCTCGCGCGCACGCCGGCCACGGACGACATAACACACTGCGCCATCGTGTGAGGTGGGGGGGGGGGTGGCGACGAAAACGACGACGCGGGGGGGTCGACGCGTGTGCGGTCGAAGTGACCGCGGTGGGGCGCGACGCGCCCATCTTCGACGTCGACGACGAAATTGCTCGTGGATAGAAAAAGAGGGTTTGAGACTGGCAGATCTGCGTTTTGGTCAAGGGCCACCGGTTTAATCACGGTCTAATATCATCGTCGGAACTAGCTAGACATCGGTTCTGGTCGAGTGCCGTCCAACACTTAACGTTGGCAAGTCACCACACATCGATGGCCACACTTCATGGTGCGGCCGTGATGCCCGCCCCGGTTTCTGCGATGCGCGCGGGCGTCAGTCCCCACATCGCGGTGGCAACGTGTGTGTCCTCCCGGGGAGGACGAGGCGTACACTCCAAACGCGCTGTGCCTGTGGCGTCGGCGAGCGATGTGGCTTCGACATCGTCTTCAGACGGCGTATCTTCTGATGACAACAAGACCCGCCATCGTTCCTCGCGAAGAGCCACTTTGGGGTCGTTTCTCGGTGTGCTCGCGAGCACGACGACCTTAGCCACCCCCAGGAGGGTTGCCTCCGCCGCGACGATGCCCGACACCGAACCCGTGGGGTTACAAAACAACCGCCTACGGAAATGCCCCGCGACCTTCAACTGCGTCAGCACGTCGTACGTGTTGCATTTCCCAAATCCCTCCGACTGTTTCAAGCCCCTCTGTGACTATTCACTGTGCACTACATACATCACGAGTAGACTGTTTGGTGTTTGCTCATACAGTTACGAACATTACTCAAGACTGACACTTTTCGTTTACAATCACAGTTCAACTGGCGGCGCCCCGGAGCAGTTCGCCACAGCGTGGACGGCGCCGACTGCTACTGTGGCAGATGCGGTGAATCAAATCACACAAGCGGTGTTTCGGGCGTGTCCTGATAGTAAGAAATTAGAAAGCTACAGAACAGAAGCGGGCGACGAGTACGTACGCTTCGCAATGAACGGCAAGCTGGGCATCGACAACGTCGAGTTCCTTATAAAAAACAACGGCATCGGGGACCGCGGGTGGGCGGGAGACGATGACCGGCGAAACGAGTGGCTCGTCACCTACCGCAGCCTAGCTACGACCGTTACGTACGTCTACCCGTTCACCACCCCGGTGAGCGATTTCGGTGAGCAGAAAAAAAGAATGGAGCGCATACGAAACGAAGTGGAGTGGCGGCGCGTGGGGTGCGAAATAAGTGAGTACTGCGGGGGGGCGTTTGACCTGGGGTAAGTAGGGACGGGTTTTTGGCGTTTTGTGCGAGATATTTAGGTCCGCTTATCAGAAAGCCGGTTCTTCCTTAACTCGTTTACTACATGATCCACACGGGAAACGGGTCGTGGTACTCGTCCATCAGGGTTTTGACGTTTCGCATTGTTTTCCCGTTGATTTTTGGAATCGCGGCGAGCGGTTCGTTTGTCTTCGCGTCCACCACGACATAACGCGTGTGGTCCGCGAACTCCGCCGGTCCTCTCAACGTCATCTCCCGCAAAGCCTTGATAAGCGGCTTCTCCTTATACCCGGGGGCGTACGACTTGTTGTCGATTTCCGCGAACAGCATCGCGCACTCGGGGTCGTTTCGCAACGTGGCTTCACACGTCTCGTCCACGTAAGGCGCCAGGTTCACCAGCGCCGGAAGCGAAAGCCGCATGCGCTTGAACCAATTTTTGTACTCACTCGCGGCGGCGCCGGGTAACGGGTAGGTGTTGGAGGGGTTGCTGTCAGCGCCGGCAACGTCAGCGCGCCCCATGTGCACGCGCTGGCCGGTCAGGGGCCCGACGCCGGCGAAGGATTGGCGGAACCACGAGGTGGCTTCGATTTGTTCGGGCGAATGGCCGAACGGCGCTTTCAACATGTCGTCCATATCGCACCCGACCATGTTAATGTCGCCGGCTTTGTACTGCCATCTGGGTGAGTACCTTGGCGTGACGCCGCAGTAGTCTCTTAAGAACTGGTACCGCGCGGTGGCGAAGGGCGCGAGGGCGATCAAATCAGCCCACCCGATTGGCACGGCGGCTTTGGCGTCGATCTCTTTCTTCGCCAACTCTAGTTGTTTCACCGCGTCCGCGAACTTTTTGTTCTCGGGCTTTTCCAGTTCGAACCGGATGCTGCCGTTCAGCCCGCCAGTGCCTGTTTTCGCATCGAAAGTACCAGCATCCCGGATCGCCAAAGAAATCAACAGCTCGTAACTCGCGGTGACGTTCTTTTCGATTAGCGGGATGCAAAAGCCGGCGTACACGGTTTGCGCGCGCAACGCCCCCGCGATCGCGACTGGTTCCGCGGGCCGGCCTTCCTGCCGCGCCCGTTCGCGCTCGGAGTCCGTGGCGCCGTACAGGAACACCGGGGTGGCCGCGGCGCCGATCAAACCAACAAGCGCGTCGCGGCGGGTCAAACCGTTTTGTGTTGGGTCACCTTTGGCGAAGGCCTCGGCGCGAACGGAAGCGCGCGCGTTCGAGGTTTTCTGGAACGCATTGGAAGATCTGGCCTTCGGGCCGCGCGATTGCGCTGTTGGTTCGGGGGCGACGCGAACGGCGGCGACGGCGAGAGCGGACATGATGGTCGTGCTGAGGAAAGGGTGACGGCGGGGCCGTGAGCAGTGAGGAGGGAGGAGGTACGGCGGACCACACGACGACGATTGACGATCGAGAACGAACAACGATTCGGGCGTTCTCTAAAAAATCTGCCTGCCTCTTTTGCTGACTTGTCCCCCATAGGAAGGGACACGTTGCGGACGATGATTTTGAAGATCTCCATCGCGCACAGGGCAAGCAGTCCGACACTGTTGCAAATGGGGGCGAAACGGCAGAAAAACGCTCGAAGGCCAACGCAGCTGCAGAGATGAGCTTCGACAACCCACAGCTTTTTTGTGAAACAAAAAGCGTCCGTAAACCATTTCGCGCGCGCCCCTCCTCGATGTTCGCGTCCCTCGCGCGGGTTCCCGCTTGTCGGACCTCTTTGGGACCGACACATCCAAGCCCGCGATGTGACCACCAACAAAAGCGCGGGGGCCCCGTGTGCCCCCGGCCCCGCCCCTCGGGGCAATCGCGAGGGCGACGACCCGCCGCCGCCCAGTCTGATTCGTCCGGTGTACATTCTGGCGACGCTTCCGAAAAAAACACGCACCCCACGCCTTCGGTGCCTGTCGTGACCCGCGCCCCCCCCCCCCACGGCACCGCGGTAGAGGTCGTTGTACGATATGCCTACCCCGGGGTCCGGTTCTCACAAGCCAAGGTGGTGATGGCGATTGTACCACGTACTGACGGAGGGGAAGAGAGTGCTTTGGGAGAGGGAGTGAGGGAATCTCGGAACGCAGTAGAGATTGGAAATGGGAATAATACCAATCACGCATCCGCGACCATCACGGGCGCGCGGGTTCTCTCCGCGATTGAACACGACGGGGTGGATTTGAAACGGTGGCGCGCGCGGGTGTCTTTGGACCACCCTGGGTCGAGCTCGGGAATAACACGTGCGAACGAAGCACGCGACGCGAATAAAAACAACGGAGGCGTCACGCAGCCCAGTCTCGGGTGGCGCTTACTGAAAGACGACGACCTAATCGACTTCCACGAAACCTCCGTGGGTCTGCTTGTCCAGCTGGAAGACGGCCTGGTGTTTTCCTCCGTGGACGGTGATTGGGACGTGCGTCGCGGTGGCGGTGGGAAAAAAGGGGGGGGCGGGCGCAGGGGCGCCAAGGCGAGGGCGAAGCGCGAGCGCGCTGGTGATGAAACAGGGTTGAGTACCAACACAGGTAGTGCCACTGAAGAATCCTCGAGTAATGACGAGGTATTGACTCCGGAAGTAGGTACTGATACCTTAACTACTTCAGATGATATGAATGTCTACCGTGCATCTAGTTATTGGCAACTGGACGACGCGTCGTCGGACGAAAAATCCGGAAACAACCCGTACGCCGGCGCTAAATCTTCGGGAACCTCGGTCTGGCCAGCCGACCCCGACGACCAACACGCGGGATTTTTCGGCATAGGCATCGTGGGCGCGAAGCACGAAGCCAACGTTGGGACACTTTGGAGAGGGGCGTGGCAGTTGGGCGCTAGTTTTATTTTCACTGTGGGGGCGCGGTTTAAAGAACAAGCCAGCGACACTACCTCAGCGTGGCAACAGATTCCGCACTTCAAACACGAAAGGTTCGTATTGGGGCTTTCCCAAATCCGACCCACACTGTTTTATCTCTCAGCTGGTGACTGTTCCGCTCGATTTACGGGTGACTGTTTACGTAATACACATGGCCCGAAATACTGACACTTTTCTTTTCCAAAAAAGTTTCGAAAAGTTTTGCGAATCCTCCCCTCGGGGCGCGGTGTGGGTCGCGATCGAAATGGGAAGCGGGTCCGTCCCTTTACAGGATTTCGTACACCCACCACGAGCGGTGTACTTCCTGGGCTCCGAAGACAACGGATTGAACCGGCCAATCGTCGAGGCGTGTCACTGCCACGTGTCACTTCCAAAGTGGGTCGGCAGAAGCGCCAGCTACAACGTCGCGGCGGCCGGAACCGTGGTTATGTACGACCGGCTCGCGAAACGGCTGAGAGAGGGGGCGTTTCGAGTTGGAGACGATTGAATGAGTGGAGAGTGGGTATGGGTAATTAGTCTTGGGTGTTTAGGGTGGAGTGGGTGAGTGCTTAGGGTTTAGAGGTTTAGGTCTTAGGTTCGAACCTACACGGACGCTATTTCTTTCGCCTTCTTTCTTCCTCTTCAGGCTCCTCCTCCTTGGTTCCGTTGCGCACCCTCTCCACCCGCGCCGCGAACAAGTGCCCGCTCTCGCACCACCCGGCGACGACCCCCCCCCACTCGTGCTGTCCATCCCCAGCCACCGGCTGTCTCCCCGAAACGCGAACCCCCCCGCCAGCGCGCCCCGGCTCCAGCACCCGCACAGAAGTTCGTTATCCAGCCCGGCGACGTACACGTGGTCTGGGGAGCTTTTGGAGAGTGAGAGGCGGGTGATGTCAAACTTCATCGCGGACGGCCACCGCTTGACCACCGAACACCGGTCCACGTCCAGGACGTGTACGCTTCGCTCCGCGCCCGCGGTGGCGATCAGCGGGTCGCCGTTGTTCAGTTTTGGGAGCTTCACGCGGCCGCCGCCTTCGGAGCCTTGGCTCACACCAGCCGCGACCTGACACGATAAGAAAGAAAGTGGTTAACGTCTCTCGGACCATGTGTATGAGTAAACAGTCAGGATAATGGGCAGAGAATAGTCCCTTCGCAGGACGAGTATGGGCAATCGCGGACGGCGGTGTGTGTTGGGTGGGAAATGGGAAATACTTACCGAGTACAACGACTGCCCGCGGTTACAAAGCGTCACCCGTTTCACGCACCCGCCCCTCTCGCCTTGCCTCACGTCCCAAAGCGACAACGCGTTGCCTTCCGCCACGGCGAGAAGCGGGTTGTTTGGTTGTTTTGAACCTGGTGAAGTACGAGTGATGGATACGTCGTCGTCCGTACCTACGTAAGTACCTCGTGTACCGACCTCGACGTACGTCACGGCGCGCGGTAAAAGAGGCGTGCGCATGCGTCGCACCAACGCGTCGCCGTCGAACACGTCTAAGGTTTTCGGAAAGTGTCGCGCCACCGCGACGGTGTTCGGTGATGGGTGGTGGAAACAAACCCCGGTCCACCCCGACACGCTTGGTGGCGTGTTTGTGTCCGTGGGTGCTTGTAACACCCACTGTTTCGAGTGCGACGCCTCGCCCGCGCCCGCGTCGCACCCGTCGCGGCGCGCCCACGTTACCAACGTTTTTCCGGTACAATCCGCAGACCCGAGGCGAACCTCATCGCTCCCGTCGTCAACTGGGTCGTGCAGCGCCAGCGACTGAATCTCCGCGCCGTGCCGCACCGATCGGCACCTCTGGGTCGACCCGTTCGTCACGGTCGTGGGCTTCAGCATGGCTTCCTTGCCGTAAGCCACGACCTCGCCCCCGCTGAAAGGCACCGCGTGCCGCCACACCCCGCCGCCGGAAGCGCAAAACGCGATGCAGTGCGTGCCACTCACGTCGCGCTGCACCACGAGACGCGAGGACCCGACGCTTCCCGGTGAGGGGTGAGCTCGGTGCGTGCCTGTGTCAGACAGGTAAGGCAGCTCCACGAGCGACCGAACAAGCGACGTGACCACCATCCCGTCGTTCCCGTCGCCCACGAAACGCTGGCGCTTGGACCCGATGGCAGCCATTTCGGATCTGAATGAAACCTGAAACCGGTGCGGGCCGACCGAAACGACGAAGATCAGGCGGCGCGAACCACCACCCTAAAGTCGACTGCCAACAAATGAACCGCGCCCGCACCGAAAGCGAAAACTACCCGCGCGTGGCACGATGGGGAACGAGAGGAGGCAAAGGACGAAGAAACTTGCAAAAAAGAAGGACAAAAACGACGAAGGATCTGTCATCAGAGTGCAGTTTTCAACGTTAGTATCAACACGTCTTCTCACCCAAAACTTCACTACCACCGGAAGATCGCGCTTGCCCACGTAAGCCCCGCCCCGAAACCCACGGTGGCGACGATGTCGCCTTTTTTGATCCGCCCCTCCAAAACGGCCTCCGCCATCGCGATCGGCACCGACCCCGCGCTCGTGTTGCCGTACTTGGAGATTAACAAGAAAGCGTCAGTCTTGAGTCTTACTGTATGGGCAAACAGTGCGTATGTGATGTATGTAGTGCACTTCCTTTTAATGAGTGGACGTCAAAGAGGGGCAGTAAACAGGGAGGCGGAACGTGTTGATTGGGAAAGCCCCGCACCTTTTCGATGTTGGAGACGACTTTTTCTCTCCCCAACCCAAACTTTTTCGCCGCCCCGTCGATGATCCGCTGGTTCGCCTGGTGAAGCACCAGGTGGTCGATTTCCTCCGGGGTGATTTTCGCCTTGGCTAAGGATTTATTCAACGTATCAGGCACCGTCCGCACCGCGAACTTGAAAACCTCCTGGCCGTTCATCTGGATGTTCGCGAACCCTGATACCAATAAAAGATAGTGTCAGTCTTGTATGGGAACACAGTCGGAGGGATTTGGGAAATACAACACGTACCACCCGTGCCGGACGCGGCGCCGTCGCTCTCGGAAGTCGGCTTCGCCGTTTTCGCCAGCTGCGACTCGCTAGTGCGTTGTAACCGAAAAGTCTCAGTGATGTATATCGCGATGTATGGACAAACAGTCAGGGCAGAGGTAATAGTCCCTTCTGGTACGAGTATGGGCAAACAGGGCACTTGTGATATATTTGTAAGAGAGGCCAGTACTGGTAAGAGTACCAGTAAAGCACTTCCTTTTAATACTAGTGGACGTCAAAGAGGGGCGGCAGAAACGGGCGCTGTGTCGGATTTGCGAAAAACACAACGCGTACCTGGTAAACGCCGCGGTGAGGTTCCCGTTGCCGGTGCCGTCGCTGTGCATGTCGAAACCCAGTAGGGCGCAGTCCTCCGGGTTCTCCGTTCGCGTCAGCAAACACGCCCCCGCGCCGTCGCCGAACAGAATGCACGTCCCGCGGTCCCGCCAATCCACGTACCGCGACAGCACGTCCGCGCCGATGACTAGCACGTTTTCGTATTCGCCCCCTCTTAAGAAGTGCACGCCGTTGACCATCCCGACCACGAAACCGGAACAAGCGGCGGTTAGGTCGTACGCCAGCGCGCCAGTCGCGCCGATAGAAGCTTGCACGGTACACGCGCTTCCGAAAGCGTCGTCTGTGATAAATAAAAGAAAGTGTCAGTCTTGTATTGGCAAACAGTCGGAGGGATTTGGGAAATGCAACACGTACCCGGGCTCGACGTGGCGAGGATTATTAAATCCACATCTTCCGGTTTCACGTTCGCCATCGCTAATGCGTTCAACGCCGCTTCGCTGGCTAGGCTGGTCAAGCTCTCGTCCCCCGAAATCACGTGCCTCTTCCCAATCCCCGTTCGCGACCGAATCCACGTGTCGTTCGTGTCCACTAGCTCGCTCAAATCATCGTTCGTCAGGGCCTGTTTGGGAAGCGCCATCCCCACGCCCGCGATCCGGGCGCCCGCGGGAACGAACGCGTTGGTGGTGACCGCCAATCCGCGGTCGCGTCTTTGCGTGGGTGCTCTTGCGCCGGTCTTGACGCGTCTCGAGGAACTCAATAGGTCGCGCGACGTGATGACCCTCGCGCCCACCGAGATCGCCGCGGTGGGACACATCGCGGACATCCCGAGGTGTGCGAGGTACTGGGAACAACCGATCGCTCGCGGCAACACGAAGAATGAGACTACTTTGCGTGTCCTCGTTCCTAACGCGCGTCACTCGGTTCAATCAGTGGACGATCCGCCACACGTGACCCACACGCGGTTCCAAAGGAGCCCCAAACGAGTAGGCACGACGACACCAGCGCCGAGCGTTGTGAGGTGCCGCGCGGGTCGCGTGGACCGCAACCAAGGCCGCGTGCGATCCGAGGACCGCTATCTGCGGAGGATAGAGTTTTTTCAAGCGTCGTGATTGGCCGGTTCGCGCGTTCGCCAACGAACCGGTCAGTCTGCACGGTCAAGTTGTTTCAAAGCTGATTTGAAACTGGCCCTTTCGCCAGTGGACTACGAGAGAACGAGAGAAACGAAAATCGCAACTCGGTGCTTTCACGTAAAAACAACGCGTCTTCACAATACCCCCCTGCCTACCCCCTCTCCGCCTGTTGCCTGGCCTTGAAACTCGCCATTTTAAGCGCATCCTTGATCTGCGCGTTTTTCGGATCAAGCGCTTCCGCTTCGGCAAGGACCTGAGCGGCTTCGGGGAACCGCGCGAGGGCGTGCAGCGCTAATCCTAAACGAAATTTCCCTTTCGTGAAAGTCGGGTCCAATAAAACGCAAGCCTCTGCGTCGCGCAGGGCTTTCTCGTGCTCGCCGAGTTTCAAAAAACAAGCCGCTCGGTTACTCAAAACAGCGTGAAGTCCCGGACTCAAGTCCAGGGAAAGGGAATACTCCACCACCGCCTGGGGGTAATCACCAAGCTTGAACGCGTCGTTGCCGAGCTGTTTGCGCCGCTCTGCGAGTGTAAAGAAAAGTGTCAGTCTCGAGTCTCGAGTATAGGTGTACTGTATGCGCAAACAGTGCACTTGTGATATATTTGTAAGAGAGGCAAGTACTGGTAAGAGTTACCAGTAGTACACTTCCTTTTAGTGACTAGTGTAGTCGACTAGGGTCCGTAAAAAGTGTCTGGATTTGGGAAAGGCCAATACGTACCCGCGCGTTCGTTCGACGTGTCCAACTCGATCGGCACGTTGTTTTTGATAAGCGTTTGCGCGTGTGTATCCCCGCCTTTCGCGGCCTCTTCCCGGTCAAGTAACAGTTCCCGGTGAGTGGTGGGGTACTCATCCTTGTCCCTCACCACGTGTTCGGTGAGTGGTTTGTTGTTAATCAGACGAGTGATAAACTGAGGGGTTTCGTGGACGCCGCTTTTGCTGATTTGCTTAGCCGCCTCATCTGGAGTTACCTTTTTCTCGCTCAACACTAAGTCGACGGATGACTCATTAGACGACTCATCCCCTGTAGTATCACTCCAAACCAGGTTCAAAAACCCACCGCACGTCGCGTGCACCACGGCGCCCAGATCTTCTAATCCATTTTTCAAAATAATCTCGCAGTCGGTACACGAATCAACCTGCACTGTGGCGACCGGCTTGGTGAACACCAGCTTGCATCCAGTGGAGCCCCATATTTCCAAGTGCTGCGTGATGACCATACAGTTGACGTCAAGGGTGACGTTCACACAGTTCTCCACGAACAGTTTCGCGGTTTTCAGGGAAGGCGGGAGTGTGAAGCGGCAGTCCTTGCAGTTTTTTACGTGGATCGCGTTCGTGGGGGTTTGGGATGACGACGGTGTCTCTTCGTGTGTCCCCGGAACGGCCGCGTCTCCGGAAGTACTTCGTGGTCTCGCAACCTCCTCCGACGCGATCACTCGCACCACCCCGATCTCGTCGGACACGAAGTGTTTCTGCGCAACAGCCACGTCCTCCCTGGCGCGCCAACTCTCCTTCGCGTCACGCAGCGCGTTTCTTTTTTGGATCTCTTCGTGCTCCGCCGCGCCATTTGGAGTGCCAACTCGGTTCAACCCGAGCGCGGAGTCCGACTGCGCCGACAACAACTCGTCCTCAACAGCAACACGAGCCGCTTCATCAGCCGCGAACCGATCCCAGTCCGTGGAGACCATCGAACCGGGTCCCGAAGCTGGGACGAGGCGTGCGCGCGCGGACGTCTGTCGGGTGCCGAGGTCGGGCGGGCGGCAAAAAGTCTTCCTGTGGAAAATCGTGTCGATTCGTTTTATTTCCAGATTCGCGACTCCTCCTTGGCCCTTGCCGCCACGAGAAGGCACGCAGAGCGCGGCGCGACACGCGACGTGATCTTGGGTGACGTATCCGGACGTTTCTTCTCGGAAAACGCTCCTGAAGCGAGACGTGAAGCGCAACCTCGTCGCCATGTCAAACCAAAGCTGGTTCGGTCGTTCCCTCGCGTCTGCGAAAGAAGCGCTCTCAATCTCGAGCTCTCGGAACGTCCGAGAAGGAACCTCCGGTGCCCCCGCACCCGGCGCGGTCCGTGGCGGTTTCCTAAACTCCGTCGCCTGCGTCGCGAACGACGGCGTAAAACGAGTCGGCAACGCCTTCAGAGAACGCGTCACCGGACGCGGCGGCTTCGAAGATGCGGTACGACCGGGGGTTCTCGTTTGGATCTCATTGTTACCTAGCTCTGGCTTTTGAGTCTTCCGACACCCAAAGCTTCCCACTGACCCCGTCTCTGTTCCTGCAAATCCAGGTGGCTCGCGTAGAGCGCGCGGCGAAGGAGTGTTCTCCCTGCGAAAGAGGCGCCATGCTCAGAGCGTGGCTCGCCGCGCTCCACGCCCTGGACGCGGCGGACGCAGAGGCAGATCCCTCGGAAGACGCGAAAGAAAAAGACGTGTTCGAAAAAGCTGACGCTAAAAAAAACGAAAAAGCCGACGAAGAAAGCGCGGCGCGCGCGGAGACACCGAAGGACCTACCCGGACCACCGGACGACGCGGCGTCATCTTCGAAAGAGCAAACGACAACAACAACATCACCGGGTGTGGACGTGGAGACACCACCACCACTGGATGTGTCGTCGACGTCACAAACGGAAGTACCCGAAGTGCCTCCCTCCCCGAACGTCTCCGAAAGCAAAAGCGACGAGCACGAGTGGTCCACCGTTTCTTTCCCCCCAGAAGAACAGAAAGCGTACCGCGAAGCCCGGTACGCGTCCGAGGATCGCGCGACCGTTTCGCTTGATATCGGACTAACAGACCCAGGTGACTTCTTCGGGGACGCGGCTACAAAAACGCCGCCGCTGGAATTCAAATTGGCGAGCGACGAATCTGGAAATGGCGACCACCACCACCAACCCCCGCGTGACTTTCGCGACGTGTTGTTGAAGTCGAAGTGCTTGGAGAACCTGGTGATGTCGTTCACGGAAACGCCGGCGACACCGGAAACAATGCGTCTGTTTCACGAGCTACTCACCGAGCTGGTCCTTCCCGCCGGGTGCAACGACGTCGAGACCCGGGACGGCGGCTTTCCGGGCGACGCGCCTGAGGAAACGCGCCTGGTCGCGGCGCGAAACAGTTCCAAAGAGGGTGATGACAGTTTTTTTAGTCTCAGCACGACGAAAGTGAGAAGTGATGACACCGAAACGCACTCGTCTTTGTCTCCCGGGAGCGCTCGCGTGGCACACGCGATTTGCCAAAGCATCAGCGACACCGGGTCGTGCTTGAGGGTACGTATTTGTATTTCCCATTGATCACGTTCCGCCTCTGCGATTGCCCATACGGGACTGACACTTTCTTTTTTATCGGGCCAGGACAAGCACCGGCAAACCCCGGCCGGGATCCAGCTCGGGAACGAGACTCTGCGCGACATGCTTTCGGTGTGTGCGGGGAGCGTGAAGCGGTTTGGCGTGGTGGAGACGCTTGCGAAGAAACAAGCGGGGGTGGAAAAAAGCCTGTTTTTGAACCAAACCAAAGTGCACGGAATGGGTTGCGGCGCTACGAGGGCCGCTTTTAGCGACGGCCCTTCCCAAGGAAAAGAAACCACGAGCGATGGCTCCGCGTCGACCGCAAACCCTGGTCCTTGTTCCACAAAACAAGAACAAGACACTTTAACAGTCACGACCCCCGCCAGTTCTGTGTATGCGCAAACAGTCACGACCCCGTCGTCCGCGTTGGCGGAGGCGACAAAGGAAAGCGTGGCCTTGGCGCGCCGCGCGCACGACTTCGCCGCCGCCAAGTACCTCCGTTTGGGCCAGGAATCGCAAAAGAGACCCACGGAGGGGTTGCTCACGCGCTGCCGCCTCGCGGGTGAAACGCTAACCAAAGCCACTCTTGAGTTACAAAGCCTATCCACGGAAAGCGAGCGCGCGCTCGTGTCGGTACGTATTTCCCACCCACCACATTCCGCCTCCCTGATTGCCCATACGAGACTGACACTTTTTCGTTCACAATCAGGCGGACGCGGCGCGGGAAGCGCGCGTCGCCGCGCTGACTTTCACGGAAACGAAAAAGAAAGAAAAGGCGGACGTGCTTGTTACGAAGAAACGCGCCGCGGAAGCCGCGTTGTCTTTGCTCAGTGCTGATACCTTCGCTGCCGAAAAAGACGCCGCTGACGCGACACAAGCCAAAGTCGCGTTCGAACAAAGCTCCGCTACGGTTAGAACCGCCCTGACGCAAAAGGTCAAAGACCTGGCGAATCGCCAACACGAGTACGCGAACGAGTTACGCGCGATTGAAATCGTCGCGTCCGCGTTGTGCGGAGTGGCGCGGCTGCGCGCGGGGGCGGTGGAGCGGTGTTTACGTGAAACAAGCGAGTCGCTTGGGCGCGCGCGTGCCATGTACGCCGATGCGGCGAAAGCGCACTGCAACGGCCAGCTCAGCGCGGCGAGGTACGTATTGGGGCTTTCCCAAATCCTAACACACTGTTTGCTGCCCCTGGACGACTACACTACCCGTAACATTTACTGGCGTACTGGCAACTGTTACAAACCTACACTCGCCGACTCAAGACTGACACTTTCCGTTCACAATATCAGACTGTGCGTGGCGCGCCTGCGGTTCTGCGCGAACGAGCTCGGTGAAACGCGTTTGAAGCGGAAAGAAGCGGAGCGCCTGGGGTTGATCACCGGGGTTGATTCCGCCTCTTGTTCAAACGCACGCGACGACGCGTCTGCGTCGTCACAAACCCCACCCCACGCCGTCCATACCGTCCACACGTCGTTACTGGATAAATCGAGCGCCATGGAACACGCTTATCTGTCCGCCGAAAACGGCGCGACGTGCGTGTTTGTTGCGGCGGCGAGTTCTTTGAAAGAAGCGAGGGCGATTTGCCCGGCGGCTTGCGAAAAAGTGGACGACCCGTTGTCGTCGTCTGTTTCGCGTCCCGACCCCCCGCTACCGGGTGACTCCCCCGGCGCTTTGGCCACGGTGTTCGCCGCGATTGACGACGCGCGAGTTGCGTTTCAGTCCCTGACACGACCGGCGCTGGAGATTGAAAAGGAAACATTGGCGGGGGAGATTGAACCGGAACAAGAAGAAGACGCGAGGGAGGGTACGGGCGCGGCGCCATCCCGGCGTGACGCGGTCGAGGCGGTTGGGCCGGTCTGGATTTTGGGGTTGGATGAGGCGCTTAATGCGGTTGGGAATGACTTCACATTCCAAGCCATCTGCGAAATTCCGCCGACTTATTCGGAAATCACGATAGGGAACGACGGCGACGACGATCCGGTTGTCGCGGCGGCGGCGGCGCGGTGTGAACACGCGGAGACGCCCTCCGTTGCGGCGCCCAAGGCGACCGTCGAGACGGAGGACGACTGCGCAGTCGACGAGACCGGGGTGGAGCCTTTGGACATCGAGATCGTCACGAAACAAACCGGGGTCTCAAGAGGCGAGGCCGTGCACGCGCTGAAACACAGCGACGGCGATATCGCGGCCGCGATCGTCGGTCTGACGCGGAAATCGTGACGCGCGCGACGCCAACGGGGAGACGGACGACGCGAGGGATTGCATTTCTTTTTTTTGATGTGTTGTAACACGATTTGACGTTTGAGAACACGCGATACGAATTCGTTTCGTGTATAAATTAACTCCCGATTAGCTCACCACACACCACACACCCGACCCCACGCGTCGTTCTCCCCTGGTTCTCCCCAGGCTCACGGTTCCAGCCCGGACGCGCGCAGCACCGCGTCCGTGTCTGTTAAGTCGTTGAACAGCGCGCACCTCTTCTCGTCCAAAAAGTGTTCTCGCAGTTCCGGTTCTGAGAAAACGCCGGTGGTCAGCGCCACGGCCACGGCGCCACCCGCGAGCGCGGCTTTAACATCGTTGGGCGTGTCCCCGAAGTGCACCCGTTCCTTGAAAACGACCCCGGGAACGAAAACTTCCATTTCGGGTCCAGGTTCCAGGTCAAAATCTTTCACAGCTCGCATCGCGGCGATCTTCACGAGCTCGACGCGGTCCGCGTGGTCGCTACCGAACCCTCCAATTTTCGGTTCGCTGAAATATTTCTTAATCCCCAGCGTCTCCATCTTTCGCCACGCGATCGGTTCCAGGTTTCCAGTCACAAGACCCACGACGACATCGTTTCTTTTCCACAAAGTTTTCAGTAAATGTTCCACCCCTGGGAGTATCTCCAGCCCCAAGCCGGCATTTCCCGCGTGTGTCTCCGCGAACGCGACCATCGCGTTTTTTAAATCGCCCATTTTGGCCAGCACTAAGTGTTCCTCAAATCCGTGAAACCGCAGCACGTCCAACAACACCAGCTGGTCCGTGCTGCCGTGGTGTTTGATGACGTCGATTGTGGTGTCTATTCCGAACACTTTGTGTATCGCGAAGGCGAACGCGTCTTTGTGCCACTTGTTCGCGTCCGGACCCACCGCACGGATCAGCGTGCCGTCCACGTCGAAGGTTAACAACGTGGGCTTGGGGTTGCGTGTGTTTTCGGGGGGAGATGGCATTTTACTACTGGTTGCGGAGAGCCGTGTTACGGTTCTCCTAGGAAGAAACAATTGCGACACGCGCGCGCGGTGTCCCGTGCGACGTGTCCGTGTGTCCACACAAAGGGTCGCACCGACGCGGCCGGTGAGCATTCCTACGCGACGCGGAGTGGCGACGGAGTGCTAGTGAAAAATCAATAAGATTAAAATCCCGAACCACAAGGCGGCATTCAGATTCGTCCATTGACGGAAGCGCCGTGTCTGGGTCGTGTTTCGGGTCTCGCGCCACGCATGTCCGCTCTGCACGCGCTCGAGACGTGTGCTGATGCGGCGGAGGCGTGCGAGCGCGCCTCGGTTGCGCTGAAGCGCGCGACGAAGGACGTCGAGGCTTCCGTGCGCGGATTCGGGTTGGAGCCCAATGCGGTTTTACGCGCGCGAGGGTTGTGTTTGGAGGTTGCGAGGTTGGCGTCGTGTTTGGACTGCGCTTTGACCGCAGCGGAGGACGCGGCGGCGCTTGAATACACGGCTGATACTCCCGGTTTGAGCAAAGCGGAGGACCGGGCGGCGACTCGAGAGCGACTGTCAAGCGCCCAATCCGAACCCGTTCGCATTCGACTGGTGCGGTACAAGTCCTCGAATGACGCGCACGACCAACACAAGTCGGTTCCGTTTCTGTTCCACCGACGCAGTCAGCGCGTCACGGAGAACGACTTGGCAAGGGAAAGCGCCATGCGGTCGTTGCTTCTCGAGGCGAAGGAAAAACTCGAGGCGTCCACGAACGTCGCCGGGTTGTACTCCGCGATTGGCGAAAAAATTACCGACGTGCATTCCATCGTTCCACACGAAACCTACGTGGCTAAAATGGCCAGCGATTTGACCCCTAACAAGCAATTCAAGGTTTCCGAAGGAAGTGTGAGTCGATTAATGTTCGTGGAGAGTACCAGGGACCACTCACGTAACGCACCTCGATTCGCGGTGGTTCCGAACACGAATAACGCATCTCGCGCTCGTCCACAAACTGCAAACAGTCCCCGAAAACAATCTGACTTTTTCGACGCACTGGCGCGACCAAAGCCGGTGTGGGTGCGGTCGTTTATCGTGAAAGTTATTGCGTACGGTATGGATGCGGGCGGTGCGGTTGACGCGTCTCCAAATGTTCTGGAAATGCGCCTTCCCGAAAACGGTTTGGGTGGCATGTCTCTTTTGTTCCTAAAAAAACGAATCGCCCTCCTCGCCGGGTACGAACAGGCGATGGACCCGAACGCGCTGACGCTTCGTTTATCACCCGGCAAGACGGCGCTTCGGCACCCCGCGGAGCTGCACCCGGGATGCTCACTTTCCGTGCTGGTAAACGGGGCGGGAGGCGCGTTGGTGGGTAAACAGTTGTTAAGAGTCGACTCAAAGACGGACGGTCGGACGAAGAAACCGACCCGGTCGTCGTCGGCGCCGGCGCGGCGGTCGCCAACCCTAATGTCTTCGCGCGAAAAGCCGAATGCGGCCGAGTTCGCGCCGTCGTCGCCCGCGGGCAAAGCCACACGCGCGCGGTTCGAGGCGCTTCGTGAGGACGGTGGGTTTGATTTACGAAACTCGTTGCCTGCGAAGTCAGAGCTCAAATCGAAAAGTTCACCACGAAATCCATACGGCGTGGGTCCGTTTTCCTTCGCCGACGGTGACTTCGCGTTTACCCCAGTCGCGCGCTCGCCGAAACCTCCACCGCGACCCGACCGAGCGCCCATGAGTAAACTTTTACCCACCGATTTACGGTTCGTAATCGCCAAACCCCACCCACGGGTTCACCAAAAACCAAACGTCGGCGAGTACTGCTTCGGGTCAAGAATTCGGTTCGCGGCCGAGATGTTACCGCCGGCGAGGAAGGTCCGGGCGCCGGGGGATTTGACAAAAAAGAAACGAGGGGTGAAAAAGAAGACGGTACCGAAAAAGGTGGAAAACATACACTTGGAGGTTGAAAAACAGCAGTCAATCAACTTGGAGGTCGAAAAACAGCAGTCAATCAACTTGCAGACTGACGGGCTACCCGACGACGACCAGGCTAGTTGCGTGTCTTGGTTTGAAACTCCCGGCAAGCGGAGTGACTTGGAGACTGAAAAGGAGAGTAGCCCGGACGCGTTGCTGGCGGACCACCAACAGTCACACGACCCGGCAACTACAACGCAACTCGTGCACCACGGCGCGGAACCCGACCCAGAATTCTGTTCGCGGTTACCGGCTAAAACCCCGATCGGTTGGGACGCCGGGACTCTCGGTCGCGTCGTTTCCGACGAACTCGAAAACGTTAACCGAGCGAAGGCGTTTTTCGACGAACTCGCGCGGGAAGTCAAGAGGTAAAGAGGGTAGGAGGAATAAAGAGATAATTGTAGGAGTAAAGAGGTAATCGTAGGAGGGTAGGAGGAGGGTAGTAGGTATAAAGTGGTTTATTGTGATTCGGGACTTAACAGTCACACGGAGTATCTCGTATTAGTAATACCTTTTGAAGGGAGCTTAAATCGTTCCACCCCCTCATACATAAAAACATCCTAATAGTCACGAAACTCACCCACCTCAGCTCACATGTAGCACCCGCCCTTTCGCCGTGGCTTGTTTCACCCCCGCGCGAATAAGCGCCTTTTCCGCTTCAAGCACGTCGTGTCGAAACTGCACCCTGACGTTTGGGACGTTTGTCTTTTTGATGTCGTTCCCAACCGGCCCGGGTTCCCAGTAGTCCTTGCCCACCCAGTGCTGCTTGTCCCGGTGGGGAAAATCCGAGTTCAACACGCTGTTCCGCGCGACTTCGCACAAATCAGCGGCGCTCATCTTCCACACCTGCGCCGCGACGGAGTACTCCTCCACCAGGGGTTCCTTGGTCATGTGGATCTGTAAAGGGTCGTCCTGAGATTGTGAACATAAATGTCAGTCTTGTATGGGCAATCAGGGAGGCGGTGTGTGGTGGGTGGGAAAGGCCCTTACCGTCGACAGCGCTACTCTTAAGCCTCGCGCAAAAAACACGGGAAACGGGTTCCGGTGGTAATCCAGAAACAAACTGTTGTTACTCAACGGGCTCATGTTCAACCCTATTTCGGCTAAGTAAAACAGGTACTGCAGCACCGGGGATTTCCGTAGGTTTATGCCGTGCGCGATGTTCTTGGTCAACAGAAACGCACACGCGAGGTGGTCCAAATCACCAGCTTCGCCTGATTGTAAAAAAAGAAATGTCAGTCTTGTATGGGCAATCAGGGAGGCGGAACGTGGTAAATGGGAAAGGCCCTTACCCGCGTGCGGCCGGAACGTGATGACGTTTAAGCCTTTCGCTTCCCGAAGGTTGTTCAGCGTGAACAAGTTCGCGTAGACGTAGTACTGCGATTGGGAACGAAAAAAGTGTCAGTCTTGAGTGTACAAGTGTCATGTATGGGCAAACCGTCTACTTGTGATGTATGTGTTAAACAGTAATTACTCGGGACAATCGGCAAAACAGTCGTCGTCCATTGGTTTGGGAAACGCGAGACCACGACGCACCGCGTAGTACGAAAACGCGGGGTTGTGTGACACGTCCCACTCCTCGGGGGTGCGCATGTGTTTACTGAGATGGGTAAAAGAACCTGTCAGTCTCTCGTAATGTGTATGAGTAAACAGTCAGAGGGAATAGTCCCTTCTGGTACGAGTATGGGCAATCGCGCACGGAGGAACGTGGTGATTGGGAAAGCCCCGCACCTCGGTCGGCGTTCCGGTTTCGATTCGTCGTCCACCATGTCGAACCCAACTGGTACGATTGAAAAGAAAAGGTCAGTCTCGAGTGTACTGTATGGGCAAACAGTCTACTAGTGCTGTATGTAGGATACTTCCTTTTAATGACGGCCGTGAACGTCAAAGAGGGGCGGCGACAACCGCGTGTCCCCGGGTTTGGACACCGAATACGTAGATTGGGATTTTCAAAGGGGTTTGAAAGGTATAACGTTTTCGATCGCAATTTGTATCGCAAACACTTTTGCGATCAAACCCTAAGAATACGCACCTACGAGCTGCAAAAAGTGGTGCAGCGCGGGATGGCTCGCCGGGTCGTTCGTAACTTCGAACAACGGTTGGAAGATGTTATCCAGCATTTGCTGGAAATTCCCCATGGTGCCTTGGGATCTGTGATTGTAAAAGAAAAGTGTCAGTCTTGTATGGGAAAACAGTGTTGGGATTTGAGAAATGCAATACTTACTTGTACACATTGTACAGCCGCGGGATTTGAATCAGCCACACGACGTTTTTTGAAAACACTCGGTTGTTCAGCACCCAGCTGCTCAGAGTGTCCCACTCCGCCAAGCGCCGGCCGTACACCGAAATGCGATACTCCGCCATCTGGTACTTGTTCGCGTCCAGGTCGTGAATCACCTCTTTTGTGATTTCGGCGAGAAAACGGCCGCGAATCAGGTTGTCCTGTTTAATGAAAACCTCCCGCAACCGCGACTGGCCGCACGGGTTGTATTTCAAGTTGAACCGGTCGAACCGGTGGAACACCTTGGCGTCCGAGCGCATATCGAGCGTGTCCACGTTCAAGTCGTACCCCGAAAGGTTGATGCTCTCGAAAACCTCCCGCAGGTTCAAAAACTTGCCGTCCCGGTAAATCACCTGTTCGTGCCACTCGCTTTTCAGCTTGTGCTTGATGAAGCGCAACAAGTGCTTCTGCGAGGGGACACGGAAACAGGAGGTCAGGGGCGGAGGGCGAAGTACGGAAGTTTGGGTGTTGTTTGTAGGTTTGTAACGTCGTCAAGTAACAGTTACCGCCGTAACAGTACTAGTACTGTGTCAATTTACCACACAGTAACAGTTGCCGCCGTAACCGTTACCCACGGTAACGGTAAACCGGTGGTCACGAACAACACGTACCTGGTTCATACAAGCGCTGTGGTGCACGTGCGTGTCCACTTTCCGCACGTTGTAAAAGTCCCGGTGCGGGGCGGTTTTTTGTTCGTGGAACTCGCGATCAGCGTTGAGCATCACCTGCGGTTGGGAAAGAAAAGGGTCAGTCGCGAATCTACGGGTGTACTGTATATCCCGATGTATGGACACACAGTCACCAGCTGAGAGATAAAACAGTGCGTTTGTGCTGTATTTGTAAGAACTACCAGTACTGGTAAACGTCACGAGTACTGGCAATGCTACGTACATCACGAGTAGTGCACTCGGCCAGGGGCGGTAAACGTCGCGTCCCCGGATTTGGGAAAGCCAGAAACACGTACGTGGAGGGAAAACTTCTGTTCTGTGAGGTTCAACCGTTTGTGGCAAAAGCTTTTGCTCGGGCCGTAGCTGTGCACCCTCAGCACCGCGTGCATGTCGTGGAAGAACTGCGTTGCGGTGGCGGGGGGGGCGAAGACGAGCTTTTTTGTTTTCGTCGACGAAGCGCTCGCGGTTCCGTCGCTGTCACCTTTTGAAAATTCATTTTCGTCGTCGGTTTCTTCGTACACGTGCATCACCCCCGCGATCATCTCGAACGCGTGTTTGCCTTTTTTCGGCAACAACTCATTCGGGGTGATTTCTATTTTTCCCGTCACGCACGGCGTGCCTTTGTTCGGGTCAATCTCGGTTTCGCTGACGAACAAATACTCGTCACGAAGCGCCATGCAGTGCTCCAACATCAAACACACCTCTTCGCACTCGGAAGTTAGCTCGTCGTCGGGGGCTAAAACGCGGCCGTACTCGTACGTCACCGGCTGCTCGGCGAGGGCGCCCAGGGAGCTTTTGCGGGAAAACGAGATTTCGGGTTGCGTGGAAATTGTCTCCTGGAACGAATCGCTCAACGCCCGGGCCGTGGCGGAGGTAACGCCGTTCGTTTGGTCGACGCCGGGAGAATGATTCGGGTCGCCCGCGGCGCGCGGGTCACTCGCCTCCGCGCTACCGGTTGAGCTCGGCGCCAGCCCCAACGACGGATCATCCACCCCACGTAACGCCTTTTCCGCCAGACGCCCGACATGGCTGCCAGGGGTCTCCAACCCGACGTACGCCAAAACCCGCGACGCGCTTTTTGCGTCCGCGCCGGGCGCGCCTCCCGGCGAGTTTGCCAACAAACCCTCGCCGGATACGCCGCTCCGGATTGTTTCCCCCGACGGCCGCTTCGGCGATAAGCTCGCGGTGAAGACTTTCTCGCGGTCCCGCTGCATCGGGTCCAAGCTCGCGCTTCGCGATAACGGCGAAGGAGCTTGCGCATCCGCCGTGGCACTTGTTTCCGGGTCTCCGGAACCCGACCCCAAACCTCGAGTGGATGCACCCTCACCCTCCGGGGACGCCTGGGGACGCGGCGAGGACAGCACGACGACGTCGGTGATGAAATCGTTCCCGTCGTTGTCCGCGTCCGTTTCCGTGAACTCGCTTTGGTCTTCGCCGCCTCGCGCCGCGCCGTGCGCCCGCGGGGTCCAAGCCCTTCCACTGACCTTCGTGGCTCTGGAACCAGGGAGGTTCCGTGGAACCCCGCTTTGATCGATTGAAGGCCTGGACGGCGACAACGGCGGCGGTCGCGGCGGTTTCACGGAGTGGTCGAAGTTTCCGGGTTTCGGCGACGCGTCGTGTCCGTCGTCGCGGAGTATCTCGCGCCGCGTCGTCGCCGTCGAGCCGTTACGCGATTTGCTCCGGGCAGGGTTACCGTCCCTGGCGTCCTTGTCTTCCGCGTCCGATTCGTCCGTAGTCGTGTCCGCGGGGTCCCTCGAGTCCCGGGCGTTCGTGGAACCGCCGCGTCGTTCGCTGCGTTCGCGGTTCGTTTCTCCCGAATTGTGTCGGTGCCCGCCGCGTCGCCCCATTCGTTCCCTTGGTCGCGTCTCCCTGTCGTCGTGTAGGCCCTCGCTAGATTGCCGGCGGTGGCGCGCGACGCGAGGAGGGGTGTCTTGTGCAGAGCCGGAGTTTGTGTGTAGGCTACTTCGTCTCGTTTCAAACACAGGAAACACGTCGGGCAGGTCATCGCGGTTGTCATCGTGCGGTCCGTCCACGTACGCAACCGAGGGCCCCTGCGATCTAATCGATTTTCGCGAATACAGCGACGAGTACACGCCCGCGCCCGCGACCGCGGCGCCGAGAAGACTCCCGAGGAGAAACACCCCCGCGCGCGCCAGCGACGACCCGGAGTCCCCCGAGCCGCTCATGGTGGGCAAGCAGCTCGGCGCGGTGTGGTGTGGCGCCGGAGGGAAGAGGAATATTTTTTTGAAAAAGCAAGAAGTGCCCAACTTTGTGAGAAAACACTTCGGGTGCCCAGATCTGGGGGCACGTCCGTCTGCCGCGATGCACGACGAGTACGCCCTTGATGCCGAGCTGCCGCACGTCCGGCACTTCACGCACGTGCTTTCGGCACTTCGGTTATCGAAAAAACAGCTCGTCCGGGTCGGAGTCAGCGACCGAGGGATAACCTTCGTCGCGGTGGACGATTCGAAATCGGTCCAAGCGCAGGCGAGTTTCCGGGCGGAGACGTTTTCGTTTTTCAGCGCGAACCCGGGTGCGGCGTCGAGTCGCTCGCAAAGAGGCGGCCACGGCCACGCGTCGAGTAGCACCTCAAACACCTCGTTCGACGTCTCACTACAAGCTCTGATTGACACCCTGAACGTGTTCGCGCCTCTTGACGGGGAGACCACGGTTCGAATGCGGTGGCCGGATTTGGATGGGAAGCTGGTGTTCGCCGCGGCGGCGCAACGCGACGGCGCGCGCGTTTCGGACGACCTGGTGCGCAACGTCACGCACGCCTCCATAGCAACGCAGGATGGTAGTGGAAACAATACAGCAGCAGGTACTTCAAGCTCTACTTTGAACTCCGAGCTCACCTTTCGCGGCGAGAAAAACGCGTTCATGGTCGCGACGACCACGCTGAAAGAAATCGTGGACGACCTGGAGTGGCCCGGGGGGTACGGGTCCAGGTAAGGGCCTTTCCCACCCAACGCATTCCATCTCCCTGATTGCCCATACGAGACTGACACTTCCGGCTTTATCGTATCAGTACCGCGAACGGCGGTACGAAAATAGAAATGCGGAACCGCCCGAAACAAATGCTGCGATTCACGGCGAAGAGCCAGGAAACAGGCGAGCTGGTGGTTGATGTGGATGTGCCTGGAAACACAGCAGCAGGAGGAGGAGGAGGTCAAGGAGGTGGTGGCGAAGACCGAAACAATTCATCCTCAAACTCAACTTTGTCCGAGTTTCGCTGCGACGAGCCGGGCGCGTGGCGGTACCGGCACCGTTTTCTGAAAGCCTCCCTGTCCGTACCTCTGGCGCTGTTGCAGTACCCGTCGCGAGGCGGTGATGGTGGCGGGCATGGCCATGGAGGAAACGACAAAGACGGCGGCGGCCACACCACCACACGCGTCGCCATCGGCGAGGGCGGGATGCTGAAGATTGTGCATTTGGTTCGGTTCGCGAGTTCGGGGAACTCGAGTTTCGGTGTTACCAACGGCAATACCAACGGCGGGATGTTGGGAACGAACGGGTTGAGTGGCGGGTCTCTTAGAGCGCACGGCACCGGGGCGGGCGGCAGCAGCGACAACCCCACCGCAAGGGGGCTGGGGGGACGACAGTCAGTCGTGGTGCCGATTACGTTCATCGCGTACCCGGAGGAGGAGGCGGAGGGGGAAGAGTAGATTTAGCTTTGTTTTTTGCGCCAAATGCGCGTTTCAACATTTGCGAAGTCGTCGTGTCCTTCAATTTGCAGTACCCCGCGCGCGCGTCTTGAAAGTTTCCCCACGTCGCACTACCTGCGCCAGCCCGTGCGTGTCGCCGTTACCAAACACAGCAAAAGCAAAAAGGTTCTGCAGTCGGATGCTCTGCCGCTGAGCTAAGAGACCACACTCAAGCTACGCACGAGGGTAGAAAGAGGGTGTCTGACTTTTCAGTCAGTAAGCACGTGTTTCCACGTAATTAGGTCCCTCTCGGAATTGAACCAAGGACCTTCCGATCCCTGCAGGTGCGACTTTTACGTCGCCGACTTTCAAAACTTCTGATTGTGCCATCTTCCGATGTTGGAACGTATACAATCTAGGAATGTAATGCACGGAATAAACCCTTTCCGACCCATGCACATTGCTTCGACGAGGTCTTCCTCACCCGCTCGTCTCCGTAAGGCCACTCCCGGATGCGTCGCGCGTCGCGCGTAGCCGCGACCCTCACGGGCTACGCCGTGGAGCTCCCACGGCGTGGCACGGGGGTATTCGGGCGCGAACACTTTGTGTTGGGATGCCACCCGTGGTGCTTCTCATCGTCGTCGGCACCTTCGGACTCCTGGGAAGCGCCGAACGATGAGACGCGCGGGCACCACTTCCCCGACCCGCCCCCTCGCCCACCTCACCGCAGAGTGGTGGTGACCGGCATCGGCTTAGTCACGCCACTGGGCGCGGGACGAGAAAGAACGTGGCGCCGGTTGATGAACGGCGAAACCGGCGTGCGGTCGTTCGGCCCGGCCGACATCCCCGAAGGCCAGGATGGGTACGACCAGGTGCGTATTTCCCACTCACCACGTTCCGCAGACTGATTACTGCCCCTGATGGACGTGCTGCTGTACTACTTGACTGTACTAGTACCTGTTACTATGTTACAAGTAGTACAGTCAGAAAGTCACATCACTCCGTCTACCCTTCCCAATCCCTCATACAAGTTACGACCGACTGACACTCTCTTGTTAATCGTATCAGCTCGGCGTGCGGGTCGCGGCGGTTGTGCCGCGGCGGTCGGGAAAAATCCCGGACGAACCCTTCGACCTGCAACGGTGGTGTGACTCACCATCAGTGGCGCCGTTCAGTGGGTACGCGCTTTGCGCCGCCGCGGAGGCGGTGGAGGATGCAGGGATAGGAGGGGTTGGTGGAGGAGGTGGTGAAGGTCGAAGCTCATCCAAAGAATCAGATCAAGGGCAATCCAACTTATCCAACCGATTCCAAGTCGACCCGACGCGCGCGGGCGTGTCAATCGGAAGCGGGATGGGCCACGTTTCTGATGTGACCCACGCGGGCCGTTTGCTGGAGCGCGGCAAACTTGGCAAGAAACTCTCGCCGTTTTTCGTGCCTCGAGTTTTGTGCAACGCCGCGGCCGGGCAAGTGTCGATGGCGCACGACTTCCGGGGTCCGAACCGAACAACCGCCACGGCGTGCGCGGCCGGGGCGCACGCGGTTGGGGACGCGTTCCGGTCGATCCAGCGCGGTGACGCGGATTTAATGCTAGCGGGAGGCACGGAAGCGTGCGTGGACGCGGTGACGATCGGCGGGTTCGCGCGCGCCCGGGCGCTGGCGGACCCGAAACAAATGGGGTTGTTCCGGGTTGATGAGACGGAGGGCGGTTTCGGTTCGCACGGCGAACACCCTAAACATGAGTTGGTCGATGATAAAACGGACGACACGTCGGTGGGTGACGTCGCATCAAAACCCTCCTCACCCTCCGCCCACGACGAGACCTCCCAGGACTACTCCACCGCGTGTCGTCCTTTCGCGCGGACGCGCGGCGGTTTCGTGGTTGGCGAGGGCGCCGGCGTTATGGTGCTTGAGGTAGGTGTTTGGGCCTTTCCCAAATCCAAACACTGTTTTATCTCTCAGCTGGTGGCTGTTGTCCATACATCGCGATATACAACACTGACACTTTCTTGTTTATCTCTCGAGTCCCTCGAGCACGCGCTGAAGCGGGGGGTTACGAAGATATACGCGGAAATAAGGGGGTTCGGGCAAGCCGGGGACGCACACCACGTCACGACGCCGCCCTCCGACGGCGCGGGCGCGGCACGGGCGATGCGCGCCGCGCTACAAGACGCGGGCGTCGACCCCGACTCGGTCGACTACGTCAACGCGCACGCCACCGGCACGGCGGCGGGCGACGCCGCGGAGTGCGCGGCTCTTTTGGACGTGTTTGGCGACCGGTTTTCCTCAGGCGCTTTAGCGGTTTCGTCCACGAAAGGCGCGGTCGGGCATTTACTCGGCGCCGCCGGGGCCGTGGAAGCGGCGTTTTGCGCGCTGGCGCTGTTTTCAAGCCAAACCCCGCCGACGCTGCACCTGGACGCTGGTGCTTTGAAAGGGAATGCAGATGCTTCAAAACCAGGAAGTCAGAAGGACGCTTCGCGCGCTTTGAAATCGCGTCCAGAGTTCCCTGGCGTCCCCCCCCCCGGCGCCGATCTGGTTCGCGACGCCAACCGCAACAACCAGAAAACAATCGTCGCCATGACCAACTCGTTTGGGTTCGGCGGCACGAACGCGTCGCTGGTGTTCGTAAAGGCGCCACCGGTGGAGTAGTATGTGACGAGAGTATTTAGTATATAATGATGATCTAATCACCCCCGGTTCGTTTCCACCCGGTGGAACTCTATTTGCAACCGTCTCATGAGGGTTTCCGGATCTGGTTCCGTTGCGTTGCGCGACCCGGTCGCGTGATTCGTGATCGACACACCCAACTCTCGCAACGCCCGCGACGGTAACACGTCGCCGATGAACGCGGCGATTGCGGCGGCGACGGCGGAGGCGTCGCTTTTCGTTTTTTTTGTTGACTTTGTTTTTTTGTCCCCACCGCCCCCGCGTGATTTCATCCTCGTTTCAATCCCACTACCCTCCTTTTCAATCCCACCACCCTCCACCCCAGGAGGTTGCACGTAGGTATCGGCACACCGCAACGAGTTCTCGTCGAACCGCAACACGTACCCGCGGCGACACCCTTCGCACAGGCGCTCGCCCAGACTGTCGATGACGTACGCGACGACTTTTCGGGTGCGTTTTCGTGGTCGTTTCTGTTTGGAACCTTTGGCACCGCCAGTTTCGTCCCGTTCGTTCTGATTGTGATTCATTTCGTCTTCGTCGTCCAACTCTTCGTGTCGGAAGTGCAACGTGAAGAAGTGGTCGTTCCAGGACACCGCGAACGTCGCGGGGGCTTGCTTCGCGAGCTGCTCCACGATATCCAAAAGAGGCGGCGCGGCGGAGGAGAGCGCGTCCAGCGTCGGGGAGTCGCCTTTGTGTACTCCGGGGGGGCGCAGAAACCCGACGAAGGAGTCGCCGTGGTGAATGGCCGCGCGAAGCAAGTAAGGGGTGGCTTTATTTTTGTTTCTCGCCAGAGAGGGCACAGCAGAGATTCTTTTCTCATCAGTGTCTGTCGAGGGCACCGAGCAGTTTCTGTGCTCAGTGTGCTCGGTGTCCTCGGTTCCATTCCTCGACGCCTCCGCGGCGACCGAAAACGGCGTGTGTAGCGCCGCCGCCGTGTCAAGATCGAAGTGCTTATCCGGGAACCGCTTGACCAACGCCGGGTCTAGGCAAAGCGCGCGCCACTCCCGCGCCGCGCCCGCCATGAGCGCGTCGAGGACGAACCGCGGTTTCACCGGGGGACGACCCGCGACTGATTGGCCGCGTGTTGGGGTCACCGCAACCTGTGCGCCATCAGGCGTACTTGGCGGCGACGAAGCGTCACCGCAGAAAACTAAACGCGCGTCGTCCAGCGACTTCTGTTTCGCCGGAGTCGGGACGAGCTCGTCGTCGAGCACCTCTTCCGCCGTCGCGAAGTCGACTCCGGAACACCCGCCGCCGCGCACCGCGTTTCCGACGCTCCCCGAAACAAGCGTCTCCGTAGGCAGCCGCCCCGGGTTCGCCGCGAGCCACTCCGCGAGCGCGACGCACACCAAAGTACACGACCCTTCCCCCGCCGCGCCTCTTTGGTCGTAGGACGCGAAAAACGCCGACGCGCGGATTTTGCGCGAGCTCGGATCAAAAGGCGCGATACCCCACTCCCCGTCGGTGCCACGGGTACGGTACTCCTCACTTTTATCACTCGAGCACGACGAGCTCGCCAAGGAAGCCGTCCCGCGAAGCTCCACGTCGACCCAGGTACCCGCGCTCGCGACGGAAACGCTGGTGTCGCGGCGAAACAGGGTCGGTGGAGATACGTTTCCGTCGTCCCCTTTTTTTCCGTTCCGCGCCGGCGTGACGAGCACGCAGGCGGCGTGTTCGTCCGCCACGCTTCTTCGGCGCGGCAGCGAGTAAAGGTGCGCCTTCGCGGTTTCCTCCATGACTCGCTGCAGCTGGTCGTCTTCACGCGCGGCTCTTTTCCGCAACAACTCAGAGGCCAACGCGTGTTGTTTTTGTGTCGCTTTCGCCGCGTCCTTTTTATCCTTTTTATCCGTCTTGGCCGCCAACTTTTCTGTCGCGGTTTTCCCCGACGACGAAAACCAACCGGCGGTTACGCCGCCCACCGCCCACCCGTCACTCCACGACCCGGATCGAGAGTGTGCTCCCGTCCCTTCTTGAATCGGAGCTGTGGACGTCAAGGTCGCCGTGGCCAACGAAGTCGCCGACGCGTCGTCCACGTTCGCCGCGCCGGCGCCGGCGCCAGGGTTCCACAAATCGTCGAACCCGTCGCGCTCGAAATCGCGCGCCTCCGCGGGTGCCCTGGTGCCTCGCTCGCCCGCGCTTTCGTGGCGCCGGCGTTTTTTGTCCGAGTTGCCCTCCCCAGCGCTCCACTGCATGCTCCACGACCACGACCGGCGGTGCGCGAGCTTTCCTTTGGTTACGCCCTTGGCGTGTTCGTCGGGGATCCCGACACGGGCAACGATTGACTTATTGGGGGGACGACGGGTGCGCGACGCCTTTGCCATTGCGCCCGACACAGACACCTCCACCGTCTCCACCCCGGTTGGAGGAGGGTCATCCGCACTCGATGCAGCGTCATCCGTCTCTGGAATGCCACCGAGAACAGACGCGCTCGTGGAAGACCGGGGACGCGCGTCTTCCGCGCGGGAAGAGGAGCCTCCTGGAGGCGGGTCATCCTTGTCAGCAGAGGGGGGCCCGCGACAAAAAAACGCGCTGGCCAGCAACGAATGAAGCGTCCAATTGGATTCCGGTTTGGGGGAAACGACGGAAGTGTCCGTGCGCTCCACCGCGCGGCCAACCCGGTTCTTCAGCGACCCGTCGTCACTGCCCCGGCGAAAGCCCCGGAGGCACTCCATCGGCGGGGGCGAGAGGCGGAGTGGGGTGCGATTCGTATATCGTGGAAAATATGCTTTTTGGCAAAAAGCACTTGCAAAAATGTCTTTTTGGCAAAAAGTGTCGAGTCTGACTGAAACGCATACACCCTTCCGCACGTGCTTAACCCCTTTTTGTTGAGTATATATTCCTTGAAATCGATACGCCGAGCATTAAATCATTTCGTCTGATTCATTTCAGACCGCGTATGAGTATATCGACACTGTGGGGAGCTTGCGCGAGTTCCTTGCAGCACGCCCAGTTTGCAAATAGTTCCGACTAATTGCTCACTGGGCCTTGGTAGCTCAGTGGCAGAGCGCGTCCTTCGTAAGGATGAGGTCGAGAGTTCAATCCTCTCTCAGGGCATTATTTTTGCCGCGGCTGCGTACGAGGCGACGTCCGCTATCTCGTGAGCCAATTTTCAGGTCAATCGGAGTTCGGGCGGTACCGTGGGGACGCCCAAGGCGAGCGTTGGTGATGCTCATCAATCTTCGGGGAAATCTTGGAAAAAGTTCAGTGGTAAATTTTAAGCGTTTCAGGGGCTGGGGTTTCGACACGACAACCTTTGCTTCCGCTGTGCTGGGGCTTTTGCCGCGGCCGACCGTGTTTTCACACACCGGACGTGGTGCGGTGCCCAGCGAGTGGACTCGCAGGGCATGCGGTGCGCATGCGGCGAAGTACGGCGGCGCAAGACCGGGGAATGGCGTTTTTTGGTGTTTTTTCGGCCACAAAAAATCATCGTCGCCTCGAAAGTAACGTCCGAGCCTCGGGAGAACCAAAACAATAGCAACGACGAGGAGACGTGTCGTGAGGGACACTTCACAGGACGCTCACACGGGTTCCCCACACCAACTTACGTCCACTTCCGGACTACTCAACCCCGAGCAGAACAGCATGGCGGAAACGACTGGAGGTGAGAGGTTCGAACGCGAAGAGTCGAGTTCCGAACAAGCTGCTCTCCTAGCCAAAATTGATCTCCTCGATGTCAAGATTGAGAGCTGAGAAAGGGCAGTCAGAGTGGAGCTGAAGAACGAAGACACAAGTTCTCATGCAATGGACGAGCGGGTAAAGAGACTAGATGTCTTTGCCAAGAAGCTTTATGACATGAAGATAGAACGCATTGCTTTAACAGAAGAGTTGACTGGAGGTAAAAAGGTCAAACACGAAGGGTTGAGTTCAGGACTAGTTTTTGCTGATGACAAGGAGGAGAAGGTGGTGGAGGAGACGGGAGAGAAGGTGGAGTCGCGGAGTCGGCGCGAATCACTTGGCGAATCCGTAAAAACAGCAGAGCCGGCGGTTAAGAAGAAAATGGTTTCTGTTACGGAACCTGTGGTCGTTACGATGGCCTTTACGGAACCTACCGTTCCAACTGAGGTCAGTGAACCCATCGACACGCAACCCGAACCGCGGCAAAAGTGGGTCACCGCGAAACGCACCCCCTGTGCCAAGAAGCGACCCGATACTTCAGATGATGGTGAGTTCCTAAATGGAATTATCGAAGCTAATCGGGTGATTACAGAGGAACGAGTACGTCAAGTAGCAAAAGCAAAGAAATCATTGAAGCTTAGATGGGTACGTCTCAGCCTGCGATTATTAAAGATACCGGTATGCAGTAAAGAAAAGAAAAAATCAACCGGGAGTCGGAAAAAGAAAAAAAAGAAAAACAGAAATTGAACTCCTGGGAAGGCCAGATTGAGAGCAGAGAAAGGGAAGTCAGAGTGGTGCAGGACGACAAGCCAGCCGGTGAGAAAGTAAGCGCACGAATACAGAGAGTGAATGCATTTCTCCAGACGATTTATGACATGAAGATACAACGCGTTGCTTTAGTTATGAAGAAAATAAGGCGTGGCGGCAAGAGAAGAGAGAAGGGGAGAGAAAGAAGCGGCCGAGAAGAAGCAGAAGCGAGCGCGCGGCGACTAAACAAACAAACCGAGTCCTTGCAAGATGGGATAACCTTGTCCGAAGAAATAAAGGTAGAGAGCGGTACTATGTAGAGACGTGTAGTACAAAAAGACCGACGAAACAACGACACTTCATTCATCAACTAATCACACTACGTACTCACTTGTACAAGCTCTCGATCGCTCGTTTCGGCTTGTGCGCGTCCCGCACCTCGGTGTGCGCCAGCACGAACATGGACAGCAACGAGAACCCAAAAAACACGTACAGGAACACGTTGTTCGCGAACAACTCCCCTAAACCGCGCAGGTGGTTCAGCTCGTCTCCGAATATTTCGGAAACCGAGGTTTCCGCCGCGTACCCGTCGAACGCCCGCGCGCAGAATTGAATCACCGAAATCGAGCTCAGCATGATCAAACCCGTGTTGAACAGAAAGCTCGACATTAACGTTCCGTTCAGTTTCATCGGGTACACCGCGAACAACAACAACCGAAACCCCACTTTGATGTTCCCCTTCACCACGCACATGATCATGTAAAAGCAAAACAGCGCGAACGCGCTCGTGCCGAACAAACCAAACGCCTGGGATTGTTTCGCGAAAAGTGTCAGTCTTGTGCGGGCAAACAGTGTGCCTGATTTTGGGAAAGCCCCAACACGTACCTGGTCCAAGCTCGTGAACAAGTCATTCAGAAACGGCGTGACCGGTGGGGAGGGGAAGATGTACAGCGCGATGTGCAGCATCCACATCAGGGACACCACGCCAGCGACGACGCCGAACACCAGGGAGGCGTAGTACCCAGAAACGGTCATCGTCCAGCTCGCTTCGCGGTCCTCGCCTTGGGGAAATATTTTCTGTAACGTGCGCTCGTCGTCCTCCAGTTGCGTGAGTCGCAGGTCAATCTGGGCGATACATAAAAGGAAGTGTGAGTTTCGCACGGGCAATCAGAAAGGCGGTTTGCGGCGGGTGGGAAACACGCGCCTTGGCAAGCGCCCTTCGCGTTTTCCGGGTCCGCCCCGTGCCTCGTTCCTCCCGCTGCACCTCCCTGGCTTCCGCGACCACGACCTGCGTGGCCTGCGCGAGTTTCCCCGCGATCTTGATGTACTCCGATTTCGCGATGACCGTTTTCGGGCGTCCAAGAAAGCGCTTCACCAGGTCAATTGGAACGGCGCTTATCCCCACGCCGCCAAACGCGATGAAGGAAACCCAGGAAACCACGCTGGTCAGCGCCACGACGTACACGGGGAAGCTGGTTCGCACGGACCACGTTTCCGTTGGCACGCCCCCCGATCCGGCGTCGCAGGCGTAGCCGGCGTTCAACACGGAGCCGCGGGCGAGGGCGTTTTTTTCCAAACAAGCCGCCGCCGCCGGGCCGAAGGTAGCGTCGTCCGCGCCGAACAACGCCAAGCCGCTCGTCAGCGTGGTGACCGGTAAATCCACGAACCCCACGAACCCGTAGCTCAAACCGAGAATCAACCCCAAAATCGTGAACGTCCCGAGCACCCACCACCCGCTGCTCGCGAGCTTTCCGCGGACGCTCGTGTCGTGGTCCTGTTTGGAACAAAAAGAGAAAGTGTGAGTCCCGAATCGGCGAGCGCGCGCGTCCTGTACGAGCAAACGGTGCGCTTGTCTGTTACGTGGCAGTCGCCAGCACGCCAGTGAGTGTTACGGGTGGTGTTACTAGTAGTGTTACTAGTAGTGTTACTAGGAGTGTTACTAGGAGGGGTTGGGGTGGGAGAGCGACACGTACTTGTTCGTAGTAAAACAGCGTGAACGGGATGACGAAGATGATCAAAATCAACATGGCCACGTACACGGCGGTCCACAGATCCGTCATCGGGAGGGCAAAGTTGCACGCGCTTATCACCACGGACTCCGCGCACGCCGCGCGGTTGGCGACGTCTAAAGGCAGGAGAAGGATGGAGAGCTCGCTTAGGGTCAAGCCGAGAACCTGTGTGAGTGACGGTGTTTTTGGATGGGAGAGCGGGTCTGGCGTCAGAATCGTTTACGAAACGTTTCAAGAATCTTCTCATTCGGGTTCGATCTGGCCGCACCACCACGTACCACCACCGCTTTCGGGAACCAGGCCTGGTTCCGGTCTTCCGGGTGCTGGAAGTGCACTAGGATGTACACGTTAATCAAGGTGACGAGAATCGACGAGACCACGGCCACGACGATCAGGAACCAGTTGAACCCATCCGCGGCCATGGTTGGTGCTTAGTCAGGGCAGCACTGGGCTGTTTATTTTTAAGTCACTCCTGATCTGTGTTTGGGCCTTCCCGGAACCCCGCCGGTCGCACAGAGTCACACCGCGAAATCGTCCAACCGAAACAAGGCACTCGGCGGCACACCGAACCCTACGGTGAACACACGACGCGCGGTCCGGGCGTGCGCGTCCAGGTGTGCGCGCGCGCGTGCGGAGTGCACAACAGGGTTCCGCGAATCAGGCAAACGGAAAACAGACACGCGCGCCAAAAATAATAAATCGCCAGCGCAACGGGTTTCTTTGCGAATTCGCGTGCCGAGTCTCCGATGGGCACTCCGCGCGGCGCGCGGGGCACGACGGGCACGTGTGCGCATCCGGGGCTGTTACCGGCGACGGCGCGGGTGCTTGGTAACGAAGCACTTTTTTTATATTAAATGTCGCGTCCTCAAGAAGTGAGCCTCGCGCGTTTGCTCCGGGTGTACGAGTCCAAGATGGTGTCTTCATCCGGGCGTGTTGGTTTCGAGGACGCGGGGTTTGCGTTTCCCGGGGAGTCGCAGGGTTCTCCTTCTGGTGCGGCGTGTTTGGACGGGTCCTTGACTCAGAAAATCTACTCAGAAAACCGAAACGTCGACGGAGGTGTCATTGACGGAGGTACGCAAGGGAAGACATCGTGTGATGTGTTGGGTGTGCCTTCATCGTCTGAAGTAATAATCCCTTCAACTTCCCACGCCCAAATGTCGCCCGCCAAAACCCGGCAACACCTAACCGCCATGCGCGGTTTCCTTAACAACGTGTGGGCTGACAACCCGGACGCGGCGGAGGCGTACGCGGGGCGGGTAGCGGTTGTTGCGGCCTGGGTGGGAGGCGCGTCGGAAACGAACGATTTTGCGACGTCCGCGGAGATTTCTGCGTTTGCGTCGAGCGGGGGGGGGGTGAGTGGAAGGCGACGACAACCGAGTGCGAATGACAATGCGAATTTCGAAAAGGGCACGGACCAAGCGGGGGTTACGGGCACTGCACCTGCGACGACGGCCGATGGCATTTCGAGTGCATCGCCCCGCACTTACGTTGCGCAACACGTATGCGCAAACAGGCACGCGAATACCTCACCGCCGGAACGGTCCTCGCCGCGCGCGGAAACAAACGGCACGAAAACCGGAATCAAGCGACGCACGCGCTTGGACGGCGGCGCTCCATTGGTTTTGTCCCACGACGGCCAAGGCACTTTAGCACGACACCGGGAAGCGCAGGACGGGCTTGCCGATGACTTGGTTTCGCTCGCGGGCGCGATTCGCGAAAACGCCGCCGCCATGGAACGGTCCTTGGCGCAATCCAGGGCGGGGCTGGACAGCCTGGAAAGCGGGCTTGACCGAAACGTAGACGCAGGTACGGCCGGACGGGGCTTTCCCAAATCAGGCGGCACACTGTTTCTGCCGCCCCTCGGTGACGTCCACGGGCGTCATTAAAAGGAAGTGCACTACATACATCACAAGTGCACTGTTCGGCCCGATTACTCTAAGTAGACTGTTCGGCCCGAAACTCTACCCAATCCCCCAACACAATCTACTTGTACACTCAAGACTGACGCTTTTCTTTTCCAATCAGTCAAAACCGCAAACGCGCGGCAGAAACGGTTGAAATCGAAATTCACGAACGCGGGGTGCTGGACCTGGGCGCTGCTGTTCACGGTGGGGGTGGTGTTTTCCTGGGTGTTTGTGTTCATCCGGCTCACCAGCGACCGGGTGGCGAGAATCAAGTAGACGCGGGTCGCGCGAGGCGTTGGTTTCAGTTTGTTTTTTTAATCTCATCACTTTGCCAAAAGAACCAAACTGCTGTGCTAGCATCGATTTCTTCCTATCAACCCCCTCCTGTCAACCTCCTATCAACCTGACCGACGTGTGGCAATCACCGGTCGAATTCACCGTGGCACCCACTTTCATTGCTTTCTCCTTTCGCAGTCTGGAGATCTTCAGTTGGTTGCCAAGCCGCGATCCGCACAGTGTCGCGGCGCTACGGCGCGGTCGGGCGAGTCTCTGTTCGCGACTTGGGTCGCGTACGGGCTCGTCGTTTGCGATGAGTGGCGTGGCGGGTGCGGCGTCGTGTGGGGCGCGGATCGTCCCCGCGGTGGTGGGTAACGGCGCGGCGCGCGCAGGACACCACGGGGGGACGGTGTCCATCGCTGCGACGGCGCCCATTCGGCGGGCGTGCATTTTGCGTCGCCACTGCGGCAGCCCGATGGCGGGCATCGCCGCGCGCGGGTGGTTAAACCCAAACGCATCTGTGCTGCGCCGGCAACACGCGGGCGCGCGCCACAAAAACACGCGCGCGTGCCGCCTCGCGGTCAACGCGCACGGCGACCACGGTACGTACCCATCCTTTGCTGGAAAACCCGGACGGCACTGCCGTGCCTCCTTATCTCCCAAAACCCCAAGAACACGGTTGCCGCCGCGCGGCCGCAGTGGGCTTTTAGTCGTGCGTTTTGGGCAGGTGCCTTTTCTTTTTGTGGAAGAAAAGGGAAAACGCATGCATCGCCTTCGCTTCGCGACGCCGCGAAAGGACTTGTATTCCCTACCTATTCATGACCTGTCACTGACCTGTTGCGTCCTCCCTGCGTCCCCCTCAACCCTCACAGGGCACTCGCACGCCAGCAGCGGCCGGCCGAGTTTCTCGGGGCACGGAGGTGACGACGAATTCGATTTGCGCGATGAAAAAAAACCGTGTTGCGGCGGCTCCGTGTTTGGCGACGAAACCCGCGCCGCGGACGGCTCTTTCGACGAAGAGGCGTTTCTGTCCGAAGCCGGTATCGTGGCTAACTCTGGCGAGTTCGACAGCAGTGGCGGTGGTGGCGGTAGTGGCGGAACAAAACCTTTGCGTATGGGCAAACAGTCGGAGGCGAACTTGGTGGAAAACGCGCTCACCGCGTTTTACCGTGTCACGCGCATCGGGAGAATCAGCGATTACTTGCGGGGGAACAGCACGGTGTGTTTGATTGCGTGGGGTTTCTTGTTAATCGCGGGGGTGGCGCACGGTTTGACACACGTAGGCGCGCTCGCCGCGAACTTCGCGGGGGCGGCGCAATCCGCGCGGTTTGTCGAAACCGTCGCGACGGTGGCGGTGTATTTAGTATCCGGCCCGTCCGAGTTCGTGGACGTTTCGTACGAACTAGCCGTGGGGAACGTCAACATCCACGTCCTGACCACGCTGGCGGTGTGGGGGACGGTTCTTTTGGGGTGCGCGCTGGAAGGCGCGCTTCTGCTGGTGCTGTTCAGCACGGCGGCGTTCGTGGAGATGCGGCTCACCGGGCACGCCAAGGGGGATTTGAAGAGCCTCTGGGCGACGGTACCCGGCGAGGCCACGGTGGTTGACGTGGACGCCATTGGCGCGCCTGTTACTGGTTCCGAGAAACTGGTACCAGCGAGGGACGTCACGGTGGGGACGCACGTGTTTGTGAAGTCAGGACAGCAGGTGCGTTTTTTTCTTTTTGGTTTTTCGACGAGACACGATTTTTTCGCCAAAACCTTCACCCTACCGAAAATAATACACACGCCGAACGCCGATGACGATACAATCGCAGAAACCTCCTAGGTGGGGTAATTAGCCATCCGGTGACGAAACAACCTTAACTTAGCCGTTTACCCATCGGAGGCATTCGACGTATTATTTGGGAGAAAGAAAACTATTTTTGGTTTTTGCGAGTCTTTTTTGTTTAGTTTTTCAATCTCTGACGTGTCTCCATTCTTTTTAAAAACTCGCAGGTCCCCCTGGACGGCATCGTGGTCCACGGCAGCGCGTTCGTGAGCATCGCGCACATCACCGGCGAGGCTTTGCCTGTTAGCAAACGCGTGGGCGACGAAATCCCGGCGGGCGCCGTGAACAGCGACGGGGCTTTGGTGGTGCGGGCGCTTCGGTCGTCCGAGGACAGCACGCCCGCGAGAATAGCGCGGTTGACCGAAGCCGCGCAGAACCGCCGGCCCTCCGTGTCGCGTTTGCTGGACACGTTCGGGGATCAGTACTCCAAAGCGATCCTCGCGATCACCGCGCTTACCATGATTCTCGGCCCCACTTTGTTCGGGTGGCCGTTCCTGGGAAGAACCGGCGCGATGTACCGCGCGTTCGCTTTCCTAAGCGCCGCGGCGCCGTGCGCTTTGCTCATGTCGCCGCTGGTGTATATCGCCGCGATCGGGGCTGCGGCGAGACGGGGGGTTTTAGTGCGAGGAGGCCTTACCTTGGACGCCCTGGCGGAGGTGGGCACGGTGGCGCTTGATAAAACGGGAACCATCACCACTGGGACGATGGTGTGTGTTTCCGTGGAGAAAGTATTGGTGGGTAAAACGCAGCAGGTGCTGGTTGGAGCGTCAGTTGAATCGATCGAATCGATGTCCGCGTTGGCTTCAACGGACGGTGTTTCCTCAACACTCGACTCCGCCCCCCGCTTCTCCCCAAACGCCCTCGCGATCGCGGCGAACCTGGAACGAGCCTCCACGCACCCGATCGCGAGGGCGGTGCTTGACGCGGCGGCCGGTACCGGTACGGCCAACGAGAAAACACAACTCAAATCTCGCGCTCTTCCCGAAATCACGGTAACCGATTTCAAGGTGGTGCACGGCTTGGGGGTGGAGGGTTTGATCCGCACGAGCTCGAGCTTCGGCGCGCCGCGGCGCGCGCGGTTCGGGAACCCGGAGTGGGCGAGCGAGATTTGCGGTGCGTATTTCCCGTTTACCCCATTCCGACGACTACTGATTACTCTTCCCTGTTTACTCATACACAGTTCGAGAGACTGACACTTTCTTTTTTTGTATCTCAGGCTCGCTGGAACAGAAGCGCGCGATTCTTGACGTAAGCGCCGCGCGGTCGGACAAAGGAAATGTCACCGCCGCGCTTGTGGTTGAGACGTGTGCCGGGTCTGGAAACGCGGGGGGAACCGCGGCGGACGCGGAGTGGTCGTCGGAAAATTTAACAAGAGTGTTCCGGTTCGCGGACGCGGTGCACCCCAAGGCGGCAGTTGCGATGCGGGCGTTACGGGAGGGTGCCTGGCGTGTTGACGGTCGCAAAATGAGGGTCATGATGCTCACCGGGGATAACGAACGCAGCGCGCACGCGGTGGCGGACGCGGTTGGGTTACCCCGGGTGGACGTCAAGTTCGGGCTGACCCCCGGGGAAAAGCTCGCGATGGTGGAACGCGCGCGAAGGGACGCAAACTCGGACAGTAAAACAGGAAAATACACCCGGGTCGCCATGGTGGGCGACGGCATAAACGACGCCCCCGCTTTGGCCGCCGCTGATGTCGGCATCGCGGTCGCGTCCACGCCAAGCGAAGCAGCCGCCGCGGCGGCGGACGTGCTGTTGCTGCACGCCGACGCTGACGGGATCTCGCAGCTTCCTGATTTGTTTCGCCTCGCCGCGCGCACCAAAACCGTGCTGCGGCAGAACATCACCCTCGCGGTGGTTTCCATTCTAGGCTCAGCGTTGCCTGCTTTAGTAGGAGCGTTCCCGCTGTGGCTCGCCGTGCTGCTGCACGAAGGCTCCACCTTGTTAGTAGCCCTGAATAGCGTGCGTTTGCTCGGGACCTTCGGGCGCCAGCGAATGCGAAGGTGCGGGGCTTTCCCAATCACCACACACCGCCTCTGCGATTGCCCATACGACACTGACACTTTCGGCTTTTATCGTGTCAGAAGCACGTTGTTCGCCACCGTCGGCGTGTTCGCGGCGTGCTGCGTGGGCGGTGCGTTTTCGATGCCCACCGTACGGGCGGCGGCGCTGGGCGGCGCGGGGGCGTTCGTCAGCACGCCGGGGTTCCTGCTTGCCGCGACGACCCTGAAGTCAGCCTGGGCGGGTCTGTTGGCGGTAAGTATTTCCCATTTACCACATTCCGCAGACTGATTGCCCATACTCGTACCAGAAGGGACTATTACCTCTGACTTTGTCCATACATCGCGATATACAAGACTGACATTTCTTTTTTTACAATCAGGGTTGTCTGCACACGCTGACCGGCCCCGACCACCTCGCCGCCCTAGCGCCGCTCACCGTCGGCCCGAGCCGAGCCCAGAACGCGGCGATGGGCGCGCTGTGGGGCTGCGGGCACAACACCGGGCAGATTCTGTTTGGCTTGGTTTTTGTGGCGTTAAAAGACAAACTGCCGTTCAACATGGAGGTGATCGGGCAGTGGGGCCAGGGCGTGGTGGGCGCGACGCTGGTGATCATCGGCGCCATGGGGTGGTGGGAAGCCCGGCAGCTCTCACTTGGCAAAGAATCGCACTCGCACTCGCACTCGCACGGTTTGCCTTTCGGGCTGGGGAAGGACATGTTCGACAACGGACACGCGCACCACTCGCACGAGCACGAGCACGGGTCGCACGACGACGACGAGTTGGACGGCGACGCCAGCGCGAACGCGGCGCGCGCGGAAGCGGCGCGCCGGAAAAAAGACGGCAGCTTTTTAAGCTGGACGTACATCACGGGGACGATTCACGGGCTACAGCCCGATGCGCTTCTCCTGCTGCTGCCCGCGTTCGCACTCCCACGACTGCAAGCCGTCGCGTTCCTTGGCACCTTCTTCGTAGGAACGGTCCTGGCGATGGGAACCTACACCGCGTGTCTCGGCGCCGGCACCACCGCGCTGCAAAAGAAAAACCCAAACGCGGTTTTCCTGGTGTCGAAAATATCAAGCGCCGTCGCCGTCAGCATCGGCGTCGCCTTCATCGCGTCCGCGGTGTTCGGTTTCGAGATCTTCTGACTTTCCGCCTAGCGGGCGGGGTGTGGAGATGTACTGTAATTCATAAACTACTTCAAAACTACTTAGACACGGTACTGAACTGTGTAAGTTTTTGTTTTCTTACGAACTCGAGCTAACCACTGAACGCTGTAAGACATTTTAAGTAAACGTAAGACATTTTAAGTAAACGCAAGAACGTCTCCTACTGTTCAGGGCAGCCGTTCGCCAACGCCCAGTTTACCACCTCGAGATGGCCTTTAGCTCTCGCGTGTATGAGCGTATGCTTATCCCACGGGCAGCAGTTCGCGCGCGCCCACTGTAGCACCTCGATATGCCCGCCCAAAGCCGCCCACGCGCACGTCGTATCGCTCCACGGGCAGCCGTTCGCGCGCGCCCACTGTAGCACCTCGAGATGCCCGCCCAAAGCCGCCCAGTTGCACGTCCCTGAGTCCCACGGGCAGTCGTTATCGCGCAACAACTTTAACTCTTCGAGCTGTCCGCTCCTTGCCGCTGCGTAACAAAGGTATTCTTGACGCGAAAGGCGACCTTGCCGGTGCAGGCGCTGCACCGCGCTTAAACATCCGACGTCCACGGCGTTATCCTGGTCAAGCTCTTCAAACGTAAGCCCCGTCGCCGCCACTGCGTCGCGCATCGCGTGGCTCACCGCTGGCAGCCGTGCGAGATCGGCGGGGTCGTCGAAATGCTCAGATCTGAGAACGTGGGTGACGACGATGTCGTTGAGAAGGCCGGGAATGGCCTCGCCCGCGTTAGCCGTGTTGGCCGCGTTCGCATCGCGGCGCTCCCTCTTTTTCTTTCGCGCGCGAGTTTTCTTACCGGACATCGCGTTGGAAGGGTGGATGGTTTGTGTGCGTATCGTGTGCGCGCGTGGTTGTGCGTCGTTGTACCTCGAGGGGTCGAGGCGACCGAGAAAAGCGTTTTTTTGCCTGGAACGAAAAATCGAGTGACTTTCAACGTTTATTGGGTTTGGATGGATTCGCCTGACTTGGATATATCAACCATTACCAATCCACTCGACTCAGTACTAGTACCCGTAATAGCACTAGTACTCACCAGTACACAGTACACCCACCACTCCGTCCTCTCACTTCGCGACGTATTTCGAAAACAGCACCGCGCTGTTGTGCCCGCCGAACCCGAACGAGTTTGAAAGCGCGACGTTTACGACGCACTTTTCTCTGACTGGGCCCACTAACATCGCCATATCAACGTCATCCTCCGGGTTCTCCAGGTTGATGTTCGGGTGGATTTCTCCGGTCAAAATGGCCTTGACGCAAGCCACCGCTTCAATCGCGGAAGCCGCGCCTAGAAGGTGGCCGGTCATGCACTTGGTGCTGTTGATCCTCGCGCCTTTTTTGGTGCTCCCGCTCAACTTGAACTTTTCCTGCAACACTCTTAACTCCGCCATGTCCCCCGCGGGCGTCGAGGTGGCGTGCGCGTTGACGTAATCCACGTCAGCCGCGGTCACCCCGGCTCGAACCAGCGCTCTGTCGATAGCCAGCGCGACGCCCTTACCATCAGGGTGCGGCTCGGTCATGTGATGCGCGTCGCACGTGTAGCTCCCGCCCAGCACCTCCGCCAACGGCGTGGCGCCTCGCGCCAGCGCGTGCTCTAAAGATTCAAGCACAAGCACACCCGCGCCTTCGCCCATCACGAACCCGTCCCTTTTTTTGTCCCACGGCCGCGAGGCTTTCTGCGGGTCGTCGTTCCTTTTGCTCATGGCTTTCACTGAACAGAACCCACCCATGCCTGACGGCAAAATCGCGGCGTCGCTAGCACCCGCGAGCATCAAATCAGCCTCCCCGTTTCGGATGTGCTCCACCGAATTCAAGATGCAAAAGTTGCCCGAAGCGCAGGCGGAGGAAATGGAATAGTTCGGGCCCATGAACCCCAGGTCCATCGCAGTGAGCGCGCTTCCCATGTTCGTGATGGCGAAGGGAATGCAGAACGGGTTCATTTTTCGGTGGCCCTGCGTGTGCAGGGCTTCCGTCGCTGCGCTGAACGAATGCAAACCCCCCATGGCGCTTCCTATGAGGCACCCGCTCTTCGTGATATCCAGCGCCGCGTCCATTTCCTCTCCTTTCGCAAACGGAAGTTTAGCGTGCTGCAGCGCTTTCTTCGCCGCCACGATCTGGTACGCGATGAACGGATCAACTCTCCTGGCCATCTTCTTGGTCATGAACTCCTCAGGGTCGAACCCCTTTATTTCCGCCGCGATCGTGGTTGAGAAATCCGGGTGCATCGCCCACTCCGAAATCGAGCTCACCGCGCTTTCGCCGTTCAAAAGGGACTCGTAAAACGCATCCACGTCGTTGCCAAGCGCGGTGACGCACCCCATACCGGTCACCACGATTCGCTTTTTGCCGTCGTGGGTTAGGAAACGCACGTCCCCGGAAGCTACTGGGGCGGTCGCGTTTGCGGTCGCGCTCGCATCTGATCGAAAAGCGGCGGTTTCCTCATCGAGGGAAGGGCCGCGCCAGCGCTCCGCTGCGCGCGCGCGCGTGGACGCCGCGCGCGTTGGTTGTGTCCTGTGTGTGCCTCGTCGGCTCGGGCGCGCCACGGACGGCGAGACGAGCGCGACGCGCGACACCGCGGCGGTGGCTGCCATACGCGTAGTATAGCACGACTAACCGGCGAGGCGCCTCCTGGGACGGTCTGTCTGTTTTCCCTTTTCGCGCACGCCGAGGTCGCGCTCGCGTGGACACGCGGACACGCGGACACGCGTGTGACGGTCGGGACGCGTGCGAACGACCGGATCTCGACGCGACACGGTCGCGGAACGAAGTGCTGTGGGATAAGGGACGGCCTCGGTGACCACCCGAGGCGAGGATGGATGGAAGATAAAAAAACGAAGCTGTGATTTTATTGGTCGATCCGAGTTTTGGATGTAGACAGGGGTAAACAAGGGGCCATCACATGCATGTCGTGCGTTCTTGGCCGACTGGATACCTGTTGTGAAGGCGCCCTTTGCCCGTTTCGCAGATTCGCACTAGTCTCGACCGAAGTCGCAACTGTCCAGACTACTCACGAGGTTTACGCGAGGATTCTCCAATCGAGTCGTCCCGCGAAAAATAAATGCCACCTGGACGAAATGACGCGACGTCTGCGCTCTTCTTCGCTCTTCTTCCATCGCGCCACAAAACCGCGCGCGTCACTTCCCGACGCCCACCTCCGTCACGGCGTACCTCGCCTCGCACGTAGCCGTAAACACACACCGCACGTCCGCCGTCGGTCGACTTGTGCCTTGTCTCACGACTTTGCACTAATCTTCTTTTATTGTTCCCCCAAGGGCCAAGGCCACCGTAAAAACACATTCCCGCATGAGGTCCAAAGCAGCGCAGATGCTCCGCAAGGCCACCGAGCTTCTCACGAAAGCATCACGAGAGGTACGTGACGTGTATGCACTCCTCGGGGTGTGCTCTTCACGGTTTCTGTGTCGCGTAAAGCGCGTTTCTTCGCACCGAGCAAGCGACGATGTGTTGCTGACGCGGCAAGACTCGCGCGTTTTTTCAACCATTTTTTCCATAATCGTTGGATCCCCGTGTTCTTCCTGGTTGCTCCCCGTACGCTGACAAATCCACCCTTCGTTTCCCGTCTCCCCCACCTTCTCTTCCCTCACCTTCAGGCCGCGAAGACCAGCACGGAGTACGCCGAGCTGTATTTCCCCGGCGTCAGTAACAAGTTCTCCGGGGCGCTTCCGAAGCGAGCAAAGACGTTGCACAAAAAGGCGTTGATGGCGATCACCGAGGATGGTTTTTCTTTTTTTGGCTCCAAAAAAAAATACACTCAGAAAGGATGGCCGCGCGGGTTCGAGTTCGGGACGCACCGCGTCGCGAGAAAGTTGCGCGCGAGGGATTGGGAAAACAGACTCGGGACCGGGTTCGCGTGGTGACAGACGTGCTTCTCATGCGAGACGCGTGTGAGTGACTGTATACCGTGCTACCATCAAGAAACCATGTGACGTGAACTTTTGTAATTTTGTTTTGTAAAACAGCCGTCATCAACTACCAAAAGCCTTCATCACCCCGACGCCACTGCAATCACCGTCGTCGCCCCCACGCCCCCGGCTTGGCGCCGCCGCCCTCTGGCTCGTCGTCGTCCGAATCCACGTCACCGTACTCCCACATACCCGCCCGGGCGTGTCGTGCGGTTTCCATGGCCTCGGCGAGTGGAAGGTTGGTGACCCGTTTCTCGACCCGCGCCAACCCTTCCGACACCAGAATCTCATTCACGGACGCCACGCGCGGGGGCTTTATTATCTGATGATTGGAAATAAAAGTGTCAGTCCCGTGTTGGGACTGTATTGAACGTGTATTGGCCGATGTATGGACAACAGTCACCGTAATCGGTCTGAACAGTCGGAGTAATCGGTCCGAACAGTCACCAGCGTTAGAGGTGAAACAGCGTCCCCGGATTTGGGAAACGCGCAAGGCCGTACTTTAGAATCATCCTCTTCGTTAAGCTCGCCGTCCTCCGTAGCGTCCTCGCCCTCGCCAGGGTACACCCCGAGTGTGACGAGCCACTCCGGCTGCGCGTCAGGTTCCCACGGCTTACCAGGCGCGCCGAACTTCTTCTCCACCCGCGAAGGCGTCGGCTTGCCGCCCGCCAAGTCGCCCAGCCTCCCGGCGGCGTCGCGCGCGTACTCCGTTTCAACCGCCGGGCCCTTGACGTGCGCCAGCGCGCACAGCTTGGCGAGCGGCGCCAGCGTGCTGAAGGAAAGGGACGGGTCGATGGCGCGCGTTCGCGTCGCCGGAACGGTTTCGCCGTTCCCGAAGTCGCCGTAGTGCACGGTTACCAAACCAATCGGGTCGCTCGGCTTGGCTTGTTCGCAAACCGTGGCCCTGTACCAGCACTCGTCGCCCGTGAACTTCGCCGCGACCGTCGAGTTTCGCTTGGCGCGGAAGCCGGAGTCAACGGAAACCTTTTGATTGCAAAGAAAAGTGGTTAACGTCTTGTATGGGTAAACAGTGTGCGGCGGATTTGGGAAACGCGCAAGGCCGTACCTGCGCGTCATTCAGCTGCGCGTGCATCCACACGACTTTGTCGGAGTCGCTCGCTCTTTGCGCGAAGAACCGCGTGCCGTCCACCACTTCCGTCAGCGTCAGCACGGCGGTTTCCGTGGGGCCGATGGAAGCGGCGTGCGCGTCTGCGCGAGCGTTCTCCGCGGCTTCCGCGGCGACCACCTTCGCCGCCTCCGCTTCCGGGGACCAGTCGCGCCAGATACCGACGCCGGCGCGGCGGGCAGCCTCCATGGCGTCCAGTAAACGCTGGCCGTTGGCGTGTCGCTCCAACTGAAACGACGGGTGCACACCCCCCAGGCCTTCCTTCAAAAGCCACTCCCCGAGTTCGGTTTTCGTGACCCCGTCCGGCCCGACCACGAACAAACTACCAAGAAACGTCCCCATCTTATCCACGGAGTCCACCTCGATCTCCACGTCGCGCTGCATGACGTGCCGCCGGACGAACGCGGTGGCGGCGTTGGCGTCTTGTGCGAGGGTAACAGAAGCAGGGGCCTCGCCTTGCCTCGGGAGTTGCGGACACCTCGTGCCCGCCAGCGCGAAGGAAACCACCGCGCCTTCCTTGGGGATTGAGATCTTGAACCGGTGCCCCGCCACGACGTGCTCCACCACGCCGTGACTCTTCCCCGCGCGCTGCAGAAACGGCAGGAACTGTTTTTGGAAAAGAAAAGGGTCAGTCGCGAGTCTTGAGTATAGGTTTGTAACAGTTGCCAGTACTGGTAAAATGTTACTAGTAGTGCACGCAAAGAGGGGCGGCAGAAACAGTGCGTGGCGGATTTGGAAAAGCCCCGTCCGGCCGTACCTGCTTCGCCTTCCCCGCGTTGCCCGCGATGTCGTTCACGTGGTGCGTGGGTGGTTCTTTCAGCGGGTTCGTCAGGCCTTTTTTGGAAATCACCGCGCGTTTTTCCGCCGCGATTAAGTCGTCGTACCGCGACGACCGCTCCTCTTCCCCGCGGTGCTTGATACAGCCCGCCAAGCCTCGTAGCACTAAAAGCTCACCCGCGTCCGCGAAGGTATCACCGCCAGATGGCTTACCAGTGTCATCGTTGGGCAGCATCACGGTTCCGAACTCCATGACGCGTACATCTTGAGTTGAGTTGACTCCTCCTGTTTTTGCGTCTTGCTGGTCACCCCCGATTTTCCGCGTGTATTCCATCTTCACGGTACACTTCTTCCCGACGCACCGTTTCCGCAAGAACTCTTTCGCCTCAATCGCCCAGGGTTCCGATTTCTGGCCTCGCTTTTCGTTCCCCACTCGAGGCGCGCGAATCGACGCGAGGTGGACTTTGCGTTCAGTCCCGGTTTTAGTGTCCGCCACGACCAACACGTCACCGGAATTAGCTTCCACCACGAAGCCGTGAAACTCCCGGGTACTCGAGTCCAACGCGATGGACGGCGTCGGCGCGACGTAGTCCCGCCAAAGCCGCAGTCGTTGTGTCTTCGCAACCTTCTCCGCGGCTCGTAGTCGCTGCGCCCCAGATGTCATCAGCGCCGCGCTCCAATCCACGACCTTGCACAGCCCGTCCTGGCAAAGCGCCTCCGCGACGTCTGGCGGCGCCGTTTCGGTGACTCCGTTCGGCACCACCCTGGCCCGATAAAAAAGAAAGTGTCAGTCTCGTATGGGGGGCAATCAGGGAGGCGGAATGTGGTGATTGGGAAAGGCCCTTACCGTATCGTGCAAAACAGGTTCTTGTACTTGTCCTCCCCTTCGAACACAACCAGGACGTCTCGGTGTAGTAGCCGGGTTTCGGTGAAGTGCTTCGCCTCACGCGCGTACGGCTCGGGAACTGGTTCGGTTTCGTCATCCGCTTTCTTGCGGCCCATCGCGGGCGCCTGGATCCCCGCTACGTGCGTCGTGACGACGGCGTTTCGCGAATCCGCCGAGTCCGTGAGCAGCGTGACCCGCAAGCACCCGCCGTTCAAAACGGCTTCCACCACCCCCGGGACGGGGGTGCCCCGTTTGTGCTCGAAAAAGGACCTAGCGTCGAAGCTAGCGGGTGGCGCTTGCCGGGACCCCCTCGCGAGTTCAGCGACGTCCTTGGTCCAAACCCCGAACCCGTTAGCCTCCGCGAACTGCTCCGCTTTCGTGAGCTCGGCGATTGACTCGTCGTTCGCGGTGTCCGCGTTGTTAGACCCTTTCTTGACTTTCGCCCACCCATCCCCAACGTGCGACACGGCGACGTTCTCCTCGCCAAGGAAAACCACCCCGAACTCCCTGCCGATGCTCGCCACGACCGCGTCAATTCGGAAAGTGACTTTCTTGCCGATTAACTTTCGGCGCAACCGCTCGCGCGACGCAAACGCGAACGCCTCGTCCTTCGTGCTGCCGTCTCTTCGGCCCTAGGGTTTAGGGTTTAGGGTTTGGGTTCAGGGTTGGAAACGTAGTGTCAGGCAGTCACGGGGTCAGCCGATAACTCAAAGTAAGAGATGACTCACGGACACTAGGTAAAGACGCGTCGAGTAAAAAAATAGAAAAAGCTGCCTGGCGTTGTTTTCGGAAGTCGAAAGGCCGCGGACGTGACGCGGAGCGCGGATCCGATGGCCGTTCCGAATCAATCGTGAAGAACACGTACCATTCTCGGCGCGATGAGGGACGCGAGGGTGACTGTTTTCTCGGGAGGAGGGCCCGCCTGTGGTTGATTGTGTCCGGAGAGACGGGATCGAGGTCAGTCGCGGTGGGTGGGTGCAGGCGCGCGCGATCGCGCACGAAAGATTGTTCGATCACACGGATGTTCCACGGATCTCACGCGTGTGCACTTTTTCAAGACGCGCGTGCACATGACACCAATACCGCACCTGCCCGGTGTTGCCCATGATCACCACGCTGTCGCCGCTGGGCACGGCCTTGACGACGCCGGAAATCCATCCCGCTCCAGTACCAGCCATCGTGTGTGTGTCGTGCGGAAGGGGTGTGTGACCGACAGGTGGAAATAAAAGGGGGTCTTTGTTAAAATTCGTGAAAGTTGAGGAGAAAAAGTGAAGCGACTGCTTCAGTCAATCGAATTTAACTTGACCCTCAAGTCTCTACCCCGCTACTTCTTCAGCGCGCTCGCGAAGCTCACCTTGATTTTCGAGTTGCTGGTTGTTCTGGTAATACCGCCCTCGGGCGGCGCGAGTCCCGCGACGTCGCCATCGTCGTCGTTCAAGCCGTCGATGTCGTCGTCCTCGACGGGAACGAGGTCGGCGGTTTCGTCGTCGTCCGTTATTTCAACCGCGGTTTTTTCGTCTTCAGTTTTTTCGTCTTCAGTTTTTAAAACCGCGCCGTCAGTCTCGCCGATTCCACGTTCCACCGTCGCCGTTTCGTCCGTGGCAGCACCCTTCACGTCCCCGTCACCGTCACCAGCAGGCATAGCCGCTTCCGCGACCTCCCCGTCACCCTCCACCTTCTCCCGTTTCGCGACGGGCTCGTCAACGACGTTTTCGTCATTTCCGGTCTCCCTCGCGCGCTTCGCTTGGACCCCCCCGCCCGCCGCGGCCGCCGCCGCTTTCGCCTTGGCTTCCGCCTCAAGCGCCGCCTCCGGGTCGTTCGGAGGCATACCCGCTGCTACTCTGCCCGCTTCCTGAACAATCTCCGCCGCCTGCACCACGAAAACCGGCAAGTCTTTCCGTTTCATGTGCTTCACGTGCGCTTCCATTCCGGGTTGCCACACCACGCACCCGTCCGCGCGGTTCACCCAGTTCGTGACCAGCAGCTGAAACTGCTCCACCGCCGGGTTCAGGTTTAAGGTGCCTCGCGGGGCTTGAACTTGACCGGGGATTGGTGGTGCGGGTCCAAGTCCGAGGTAGTAAATGCAATGCAAGTCTTTATCCTTGGAAGGGTCTTTGTGCTTTTCGGGAAACGGGTGCGCGGCTAAAGCGCCGCCCGTGCTTTGCTCCACGCCCTGCACCTGTGATTGGGAAAGAAAAAGGTCAGGCTGGTGTCTTGAGTATGGGTATACTGTATGGGCAAACAGTGCACTTGTGATTTATGTAGCATTGCCAGTGCTGGTAAATGTTACGGGACATAGTGCACTCGACCAGGGGCAGTAAACAGTGTTTGGATTTGGGAAAGCCCCGGTACGCACCAACATCCGCAGCCGGCTGTGCACCCATCCCTCCCACTTTTTAAAGTCACCCTCGTTCCTCGCCACGATGGTCACCTGCAGGTAGTGCTTGTACATCTGGAAAAAAGGAACGGGTTGCCACAGGTGCGGCCACTTTTCTTTGCCCAGCAAAATCTTCGCGCACGCTTCGCGGCCTTTTTTGAACTCGCTTTTCAACACGGACAGCGTGCTGTGGTGGGGGAGGAATGGGGTATTTAGTGGGGAAAGAATTTTGGGTGGGGTGGTTAGTAACTCCGTTCGTCGTGAGTATGTCCTCGGTTCGAACCCGGAAGGGTCCCAAACGCAGGCAGACGCGTCACAGGCAAACAGTCCGGCGCAAAAAAATAATACCCACCTGTGCGTGACGTTGAACGTGGAGTTTTGCGCCGGGTACGCCGGGGTAATTATTTTCATGAGCTGGAACCGCTCGTTTTTGTTCACTCGTTCGTCCCAGACCCGCAAGCCGTGGCCTTCATCCACAATGGGCGTAAGCATCACTGGGGTGGTCCATTGCCACGCGTCCCAGAGCTGGAAAAACGAGTACACCTGCGATTGGGAACGAAAAGGGTCAGTCGCCGCGAGTCTACGGGTGTACTGTATGGGGGATTGGGGTCCGAGTAATCGGGCCTAACAATGCACTTGTGCTGTATGTAGTAGTTGCAGTAGTACTACATACATCGCGAGTACTGGCAATGCTACGTACATCACGAGTAGTGCACTTACAGAGAGGCGGTAAACAGTGTGTGTCGGATTTGGGAAATACAAACACGCACAATCATGGACGCCGCCGCGTTTGGGTACAACTGACACACTTTCGCGACTAGTATGGCAAGGTTCACGCCTCCGAAGAACCCTAGCACGTTACTATAAACCCCCCGGTGCTTTGCCCATACTCGTAGAGTTCGTAACGCGGTTCGGAAAGCGTCGTGGTTCGGGACGAGTTTTAGTAACTGATCCGCTACCCTGCAACCGTTTAAAGATTTAACAGAAGCGTCATCCAGGTTCTGCAACACGCTAGTTTCGCAAACGTCCAGTTCCTCCGGTACCGACACGTACGTCGGCAACGAGGTGTACGCCATGTCCACCTCGAACCCTCGGAACACCAGCTTAAGCTCGGGCACAACCGCATCCGGTACCGCCACGATCGCGTCCGTGCCGGCGTGATTCTTCATGGTTTCGTAAAATGAACCCGCGAAGTCGCTGAATTCGCTGCCGAAGAAATCGTCACTCCTTGTGATGTGCCTCGGCCCGATACACAGCGTGTCGATATCCGCGGCCGGGCCGTGCACGCCTAACCGGTACGACCCGAACGTGTACAAGTTACACCGCGGATCAAGGTCGTCCTCGATGCCCTTCAACGCACTCGCCGCCCTGACCCAAACCTGCAGCGCTTCGTTGATTTCCCCGAGCACCTCCTCGCGTCGCGCGCACTCATCAGGCGCTTCGAACACGTTCTCGTAGTGCAACCGCGCCTCAAGCTCCGCGCTGAGCTTCAGATCCATCAAAGTCGGATACGCCTCGGAAAGAGGCTTGTCCAGCGTCGCCATCGGGGCCGGAGCCGACACGAACGCACACGAAGACGCACCGCCTCCGTGGCGCCGAGGGAACTGAGGAAACCCAGGGCGCTTTCCCGCCCGCACCGACGACTTATTGATTTTCGAGACGAAGAAGCGACGAAGCGCGTGAGCGGTTTTTTCGAGTCACGAGTGCCTACCTTCGCGTCTCCGCAGTGCGCGGTGCACCCTCCGCGACCAGGGGGGGGTGTCATCGCACCTGCGGATGCAGGCTGGCGAGTCGCTTGAGCGGTTACACGATGCGTGCGCATCAGGTGTCCTAGCGGATGTCAACGCCGCGCTGGCAACGCATGGAGAATCTGCAGCAACCGCGTTTTCCGATCCCGACGACGACGGGCAAACCGCGCTGCACCACGCGTGTGTTTCTGGCTCCCTTCCGGTGGTGCAGTTCGTTTTAGACAGAACTCCGCCCGGGTCGTGTAACACCCGGGACAATCACGACATGTCCCCGTTCCACCTGGCGTGCGAGAACGGCCACTTGGCCTTAGTGCAACTGCTCGTGGCACGGCCGGACTTGGATCGAAACCTGCGGAGTTCGAAACGGACGTCGTTTTTTTTGGCGTCGAAACACGCGTTTAGCGAGATTTGCGCTTTGCTCGAACGCTTAGAGAAGGAAGACGCGGAGAAGGAAAGAGGATGATACGAGGGGGTTGATGAATTGATATACAACGTGATGTCATAAAAACATTACAAAAATCCAACTACCGCTCGTCGTAGCTCGTCAATGGCGACCCTTCGGTCGTGTCCTCCAAACTGGATACTCCGTGCGGCAGCTTGGCACCCGCCGCGGCTTCCTGCGCGTCTCTCGCACCGGCAGGCGCGGCGACGAAAACTTTGTCCTCGACAAAATTTTGAAACTCGGTTGACCGGCTCCACAGGTCGATCTCTCGCGCGCGCGCCACCGGCAGCGGGTGCGTCAGCTGCCGCGTCTGCGCGTTCCGAAGAAAATACCCAAGCGCGCTGTTGGACTCTTCGTCAAAAGCCCTGGCTTGGTCCAGAAAAGCATCCACGTTCAGCTGGGACGCGAGTTTTGGGGTACCGCCTGACAATTTCATCAACACGCTCATGATTACTTTCGGGTCGCCGGCTACTACTAAAGCCGCGCGGTCGCAGGAAAGCTCCGCCGCGCGACTCCACCGCAGTAACTCGTCCTGCACGTTCTGCACCACGAACCGCGGAATAAGAGGTGTCACCTCTACACCCAGGGTTAACAAATTAGCCACGGTGAGCCACACGCCGTGGTCACACTTCAAGTGGCCTAGTTCGTGTCCGATAACGGCCTGAAGTTCCGCCGCGGTCATGAGCTCCACCAAAGCGGTGTGCACCACCACGACGGGCGTTTCGCCGCTGATCGCTAACGTGTACGCGTTCGGGGTCGGGTTCTGGCGAATGTACAGCTGCGGGGGTGTTACGTCAAGCGCGGTAGCCGCATCCAGTACCATCTGGTGTATGTGCGGCAACTGCTTCGCACTGACAAGCACGCTGGTGGAGATCTGCTCCAGAATAAGCATGCGCTCCGCTACCGGCGTGATTAGCGATTTCGTGAGCTGCGAGATCCCGGGAAGTGCCTCCAGGAGTTGCGTGTTTTGTTGATCCAGGGGGTGCCTGAAATCGCTGGCGCGAACTTTGCGTGTCCTCGATGGCGCGGTCGTGCTGGGAGACGACGAGGTCGCTTCCGCGGGCGCGGACTGGGAAAGCGCGGGGAGGCGTGTTGTCAAAGCGCGGCGAGGTGGTGGGATTCGCCGGTCAGATTGGTTTTGCCTAGGCCTTCGCGGCACCGCGGCGGGTCGCGCGGTGACGCCACCCACGGAAACAGCCGGAGCGAACATCGCGACGCGCTACGCGTGGTGCGGGAAATGACACGACGCGACTTGCACCGAAGACGCGCGACGCAGTACTGACGTCCGTCGCGCTGATCTGGTCGACGTCATAAATGGGGCTGACGTGTTTGCGCCAAAACTCGGACTTCGGCAAAACGGCCGAGAAACTTTTGTCGCAACGCATTACCGTTGACGACGTCGGGACTCCCGTCGCGCGTCGCGCTCTTTTATCGTGTCACCCGCATCACATGCCGGGAGACGACTCGCAAACAGTGCCTCTCGAAGAAGCCGTTGTTGTGAGCAGTAGGGACGGCTCGAATTTGAGCAGCGGGTACAAAGCCCAGCGAAGTGTTACCAAGTTTTTCGTCCCCACGCGCATCGATCCCCTTCGTGCGAAAAACCCGGGACTCGCGGGAACCGTGTTGCCCCCTCCCGCGAACGTGTACGTTGATCGTGTTTTGTTACCAAGAACAGCACCGAAACCGGTTCCGGAACCAACAAGGGCGCACCCGGCGGACCCGGACGACGGCGAGGCGCAGGCCAAGCCCAAGCTCCCGGCGGAGCTGTGAGCATCGTGTCTGGATTGTCTGGAATCGACATTCGTCCCGTTGACGAGGCGAGCTTTTCGCAAGTGCATCCGGAAGGAGCGGGCGTGACGCGTCGGAAGCGCCCATCGGGCTTTGCTTGCTTCTTCTCGAGTAGTCATCGAAGAAAACGCGATGGACGCGCCGTTACCCGCCAACCCGAAGGTCGTGGTCCCAGCCTCCACCGCGGCGGCGCCAACGCGCGTCCCTTCCGAGACTTCGCAAGGGGCCCGAAACGAGAACGAGCCCGCGACGGAAATCGGGCAAGTCGCGAACAGTATTAAAAACGGCCTCGCCGCGAAAGCCGCCGCGCTTCTCGTTGCGGGCGCGGATAAAACCTGGCTGGCGAAAACGGGAGGAGGTGATGCGAGTGGGTCTTCTGATTATAAACAGACGACGAAGCCAGAGGCATCAACGACGAAGACAGAGACGTTACACACGACGAAGAAAGAGGCGCCCGAAACGCCGATCCCGAGTGCAGTCGCCGACGCAGACGCCGCTTCTGAGAAAACTCCCGTTACTTTTTCGATTTCCTCGGTTGAGGTAACCGAGGCTCTTCACGTAACCGCGGCTGTCTCACCGTTAACCCCTGAGGAACGACAAGGCCTGTCAAGCATTCACCAGCTAGCTTTAAACGCGACGCTGGAGATGAACACGTTGAGAGACGAATTGGAAAAGGAGCGAAAGAAAACAAGCGCGTACGCTTCTGAACTCGGCAAGTTGCGCGTGGGTACCACCGCCGCCGCAACGGCCGCGTACGCGAGCGTTTCGCACGCGGGCGCCACCGCGAAGGACGCGGAGGCGATACGCACGGCGCTCGTTGCGAGGGCGGCGGTGGCGGAGAAGGACGCTTTTATCGCTGACCGACGCGCTGGCGATTTAGAGAAGAGTTTGCACATTGAACGGGAGAGGAACGCGCAGCTGCTCGGTGCTTTGAACGCGGCGGGTGATTTGTCGAAAACCGCGAATGAATCGGTTGCGAAACGCGCGCGCGACGCGGAGGAATTAAATGTTTCTCTGCGTGCGGAACTGACCAAGCTTGCGTCCCTGCGCCGTGAACTGACCGAGGTTACCGAAAAACTGGCAAACGCAGAACTACGAGCAACGCGTGCTGAGCTCTGCGTCGAGGAAGCCATGCACATCGCGGCTGAGGCGACCTCGAACGCGGAGGCGACGGCGCGAAACGCGGAGGAGTTTCGGGAACGAAACAAGAGTGGGACGAAAAAAGTGTTAGTACCGAAAAAGACAAACAGCGGACCCTCTGCTGCGACGACGTTCCAAAACGCCGTTCCAAAAACCCCCACGCGCGTCCCATTGCGGGAAAAAGCAGGATATACCGCCGCGTTCGCGCCTCAGTCTGCAACCAAGCAGCGCGCGAAATCCCCCGGCCGGCGGTGTTCCGCGTGCGCCTCGCGGAACTGGCACGAGGTACGCGTTGCATTTCCCAAATCCGTCAACACACCGTTTTACCGAAGCTGGTGACTGCTGTCCATATATCGCGATATACATGACTGACACTTTCTTTTATTCATCGCAAGGCGTGCGTTTCGTGCGACGCGAGTTTCGGGGTGGACGTGAATGACATTTCGTTGGAAGTCACAGTACCCACCGCGGCGGGCGCGACGGAGGCGTGGCGCGGGACGTTGCGGAGTACGGGGTTTTCGGATTTGAAAGCGGGCGTTTCACCGAGCCGAAGGAGTATCGACCGCGATGACGTCGCGCGTTCCTCGCACGGTACCGACGCCCCGGCTCCGTCGGTGTCGTCGCCGCGTCAAATTCAATCGCGATGGGCCGCCTCTGTTGCCAAAACTACTGGGGTTGCTTTCGCGTCAAAACCGGCGTTTCCCATCGCGCGTCGTTCCCTCGCCGAAACAGTCGCCACCGCGAGTTTGTTCAACAACGCCGAAGTCCGGGCGGTAACCGCGGAGAAGACCGCCTTTGATTTCGACTCCCTTCGCGACGCGGTTTTGGAATCCACCCGAGTTTCCACCGAAACTGCCGCGAAACACTCGGCGAGGGTGGGTGACTTGGAAGCGAACATGGCGGTGACGCTTGCGGAGCTGGAGCTGGACCGGGAACGGCGGGACGAGCGCCGCGCCGCGGTATCGCCTGGTAAGGGCCTTTCCCATTTCCACATTCTGCCTCCCTGATTGCCCATACAAGACTGACATTTATTTTTATCTCAGGCGCGGAAAATCGACGCCGACGACGCAGGGAACGAATGGAAGTCGCCGCGAAACTGGACGCCACGGAGGGTAAACTGCGAGCGATGAGGGTGGAGGATATTCGAAAAGCGAAACTGTGGGACAAGTTTTTGAGGGAACCGGAACCGGAGGACGTGCCGGTTGTCGAACCGGTGGAAACAATAAACCCGAACAAACCCGAAAAGGTTACGTTCTTTCAGAAAACGCAAAAGAGCCTGGGAAGAGCATCCAGCAAAGTGGGCTCGATAGTCAGCTCTGGTGTGCGGAGCGGGTCGTCGCTTGTTTCGTCGATGTCGCCGGTGGGGGCGGGGAAGAAAGAAAAGGAAAGCTCGCCGAAAAATTCGGGAACTAATGTAGCCGAAACGAACGTCGCGTCGCCGGCGCCGGCGCCGTCGCCGCGGTCGGCGCCGGTACCGCCGACGCCGGTACCGAAAATGACCCAACTGGACGACGGGTTCGGGTTAGACTTTAGTTAGCCGGGGCATTACGCTTTTGAGGGTAATCATCACTTTTGTTGCGAGCGTAAGACTCGGTATTCCGGTATCAGCGTTAAGACTTGGTATTCCGCTCATCCCCGAAATTTTCGATAGTGAGGATACTCGGACTTTCCGACAATCGCTTTAGGTCACATGTCTTGGCCCCCACTCGAGCGTGCGCCTACCGCCGCCGCTCCGGCAAACCCGTGTGATGTCGTCCCCCCCCCCGCGCGATGCGAGTCGCATCAGCGCCAGCGTACGCGCCAGTGGCGTTCCCGCGTTCCGGGTTATGGAAGTGATGAAGGCTGCGCATGACCGGGAGCGGGACGGAAAGAACGTGCTGCACATGGAGGTTGGCCAGCCGTCTGTCGGCCCCCCTACGTTCGTGTTGGACGCGGCGCACGCCGCGCTTGATCAATGCGCTAGGGGTGAAACCACGCTTGGGTACACGGTGGCGGACGGCACGGACGAATTACGGGGAAAAGTCGCGGAGTCGTACCGAACCCGGTACGGCGTTGACGTGGACCCAACACACGTGATGGTCACCACGGGGTCAAGCGCGGCGTTCGTGTTGGCGTTTCTCGCCGCGTTCGACGCTGGCGACCGCGTCGCGATCGCGCAGCCCGGGTACCCGTGTTACCGGAATATTCTAGAGGCGCTTGGCGTGGAGGTGGTGCCCGTACCAGTGGACGCCACGACGAACTTCCAACCAACGCCGGGGTTGTTAGACCTGGCGGAAAAGGAAAATCCAACAAAACCAATAAAGGGAGTCATAGTAGCGTCGCCTTCGAACCCAACTGGGACGGTGTTGACTTCACGTGAGCTCTTCGCACTGCACGACTGGTGCGCCACGAAACCCAGTGGCAAAGCGTTTTTCGTGTCAGATGAGATTTACCACCAGATTGAGTACGGCACAGAAAGAGCGGCGAGTGCGTTGGAGGCGCCGGCCGCAAAGGAAGCCCAAGTCGCAATCGTGATAAACTCGTTTTCAAAGTACCACTGTTTAACCGGGTGGAGGGTGGGGTGGTGCATCGTGCCTGACGGTTTACGGAATTCGATGACCGCGCTGCAGCAGAACTTGTTCATCAACGCGCCGCATATTTCGCAAGTCGCGGCGTGTGCGGCGTTGCACAAAGAGTGCGCGGAGACGCTTAACTCGCACGTCGAGCGGTACCGGGAAAACCGGAAAGTTTTGCTTGAAGGTACGTATTTCCCACTCACCACATTCCGCCTCCCTGATTGCCCATACTCGTACCAGAAGGGACTATTCCCTCTGCCCTGACTGTTTGTCCATACATCGCGATATACAAGACTGACACTTTCTTTTTTTACATTCAGGCTTGCCGAAAGCGGGCTTCACCAAGTTGTCATCCGCGGGCGGTGCGTATTACGTATACGCGGACGTTTCGCACTTCACCAAAGATTCAGTTGCGCTTTGTGCCAGGATTCTGCACGTCACAGGTGTCGCCATCGTACCCGGCGTGGATTTCGACCGCGAACGAGGACACCAACACGTGCGGTTTTCGTTTTGCGGCAGCTTGGAAACCGCGACTGGGGCGGTGGCGAAACTAGTGGCGCACCGAAAAGAATGGGACGTAGAGACGGTGGAGGAGTAAGGGGACTGGAGGGAGGAGTAGGGGGGCTGGAGGGAGGAGTAAGGGTATTAGGTACTGAACAGAGAACAAATGAGTACTTTAAAGAGTACCTCTCGTATTCCGCAATGACTTTTCGTTACTAGTGCTAGTACCCATTAATAGTACCCACTAATGACTTACTGTTACTAGTACGGGTACCCATCACGTCGTACCCATCAAGTAACGATTTACCGTTACTAGTAACCATCACGAAGTCCCTCGATTTATTTACTTCTTCTTGTTCGTCCCCGCTTTTTGTTTCATCCCCGCGGCGCTTTTCCCTTTTTTGCCAGCCGACTTCTTAGCCGTCGCGGCTTCTGTTTTGTCCGCGAGTTTCTGTTTCTTCGCGTCACGCGCTTCGCCTTCCTTCGCGCGCTGGATTTTCCGCGCCGCCAGGTTAACGTCGACTTCGAAATCTTTTTCGCGGCGCATGAGTTTATCGATGAAGCCGACGCCTCGCGAGATGTCGCCTTTCGTGTCCGTGACGGATTCGAACTGCCTTCTCTTGCCCCGGGTTTTAACCCGCTCGTCCCCGGGGACCGGCGCGTTGAACTTGCCAATGCTCGCGGTGCTCTTCGCGACGTGCGCGGTGAGGTCCCCGATTTGCTTTTTGCCCATGCTCCCTAGGGGCAGCGCCTTGGCGCCCTTCCGGGGCGCCGCGCTCATCTGTAACGTGGGCGGCAAAATCTTGGTTCCGTGCGTAGCAACCGCCGCTTGCAGGTTCTTCTGCTGCTTCCCAGCATTCTTCTCCACCCTTTCCTTCTTCTCCCTTTCCTCCTTCGTGAACGGGTCTTCCGCGCTGCCGCCAAGGTTGCCGCCTTTCTCCGACCACTTGCCGTCCATGATGATGATTTTGTTCGCGTCGCCCGCGCGTTCCTTCCCGTGTCTCCGGCGCCACTCATCCGTCTGTTCGTCGAAAACCACCTTGGAACGCTTCCGTTTTTTGATTCCCTTGTCCTTGGCGAACTTTTCCCATTTCGTCAAAGGCTTTTCTTGCGGCGGTAACGGTTTCGTTCTCGGGAAGGAAGTCGTGCCCGGGGGTAAATGCACGAACCGGCCGTTCACGTCCGATTCGCTCGGCAGAGAAAACAAATCCGCCACGAGTCTTTGTAGCACGGCTCTGCCTCGTTCAAGAGACGCCTCCGTGCTCTTCGGCCCTCCCTTGTCCTTGTTGAACTCCTTCGGGTCCAGCGGGGCGTTGTCGCACACAAGCAAATTACCAAGGTCTATTTCAACAGGGCCCTCCCACGCGTTCGTGGCTTCTAGCGCGGACGCGACGCGCATGCGGGCGGGGTCATCGGTGGTCGCCATCAGGTGTTCTGGTTTGTGACGAGGGAAACGATTGCCGTGTGCCTTTGAGTGTGTGCGTAAAGGGTCTCGGGTAAAGAACACCGCCGGTGCCTTCAGCTGTGCCGAAAAGAAGTCGAGGTATGAAACACGACGGTCACGCGAGCGGCCGTGCGCGGTGTGCGCGAGAAGTGGCGTCTCCACCAGAGGCGGCGCTTCTCGTGCTGTTTTTCACTGATGCAAAAAATAGGCGGCGGCGGTAAATAGACGGTAATTAACCATAACCTCCGACTATTTGCCTTCCCGAAATGCCAAGGCGCTCCGCCGCCTTTGAAAGTGAAAAGCGAAAAGTCAGGGCTCGCCTCGCCATTGCGCACGACACGGCGGTTCGCCGACGTCGCGCGCGGTCCACCGACGATTCGGTCGGTGCGGGGTTACGCGTGACCACCCTCGGTGACACAATTCCGATGGTGGCATGAGGCGAACCTTTGGAACGCGCTCGGCGCGGCACTAAAAGCGCGCCGCCGCGAGTTGTGTTTCTGCGGATCGCACCACCGAAAACCTACACAAGCCAAGGCGGTGCTACCTAACGGTGTGTGTTGCGTTCAACGAAACTACCCCAACGGTAAGTCGCAACTCGCACACGTATTGCCCGTCCCCTCGGATCCCCTTCGCGCGACCCGACCCGGCACCACGCACGAAGAAACAGCACGGACACACACGAGTGTGTTGATTATTTTCCAAGATCAACTATTTTCCACCGACCAATTTCGGCGGACCATCTTAGAGTCACTCTCGCGATTGACCAGTGTCGCGCGCAGCGCTTACGTCCGCCAACAAGAAACGCACACGGTGAACGGCCCGCAGCGCGCTCGGGAAGTCCCGAAACGCCGGAGCTCGAATCGAACACTTTGCTCTGTCTTTCTTCTTTTTTTTATTGGAAGCTCCCAAAAGAAACAAGTACCTGCCTCGACGCCGATGATGAGGAACTCATTGTCCGTACCATCTGAAGTCTGTGACGACGAAACTCTGAATCTCGTTAACCTGAGGCGTCCACGGCGGGTACTACTATTGCTTGGGGGGTGTATTTTGGTTTTTGGTTTTTAAAAGCGCCGCGCGGTTGAATTACTTTCTTCCAAACGTAATCCGCTCCTTCCTCGGCGATGATGTCTCGACCACAACTAAGGCATAGTTCAGTTGACAATTCGCTAATGGTAATTAGTTGGCGAAGTCGTGATACCATCCACGAGCCTGAGACCGATGAAGGGGTTGTTTTGTTACTTTTTTGTTTTCTTTCCAGTGAAAAGACTGCTTCTGACCCCGAAACCATTACCCCTTTTACGTAGACTTCGCAGGTGAGTGCTTTGTCCGTGCGCCTTCGAAATACTCGCGTTTGCGACCTCCACACGCCTGGAAACAAAAACGCAAGCCTTCCCGCCTTTGAGGTAAATGACGATCAATACCATATCTTAGGACACCTCACGAGCGGGTTTGTCCCCGCGGTGATCGACAACATCACGTTATCAACTCCCGATACTTCAAAGGCGTTTGGGTGGGCTGGTTAGGTTTTGGGTTGGGGGGGTTAAATCACGCGTCACGTAACAAACACGTTGGCGTTTTCTCTCATTACGCTCGCGGTCGCCTGTCGTGACGCCGCGAGCCGAAAACGCCCGCAGAGAAAAGCTTAGGTACAGCAGAGTTGTCGGAGCTAATCAATCTCTACCGCTCTCTAGAGCCTTCGCGACATCTTTTTTGGGGGCGTGATTGCCGTCAGAGTACTTGAAGTGTACTTGGAGTTACTTGAAGTATACTCGCAGTTACTTGAGTGTACTTAGAGTTATTTAGAGTACACACTCGAGTAACTCTACGTATACTCCGAGTATTCTCGAAAGACTCGACCTGCGAAAGAGACTCCAAAAGCGACGCGCATGACGAGGATCTCAAATATGAGTTTTTCCGAAGGTTGTTGACGACACCATAACCTGATGCGAACTGATGCGTCCGAGCTTTTTGAGGATCTTCCCACGAGACAACCACCCGCCTCGACCCGTTACGTCTATGAAGATCTTTCTTATCAACCCAAAAACTTTCCTGAACACCCAGTGTTGATCTTATAAGTGACCATACTCTCTGAGACGTAAACGGCTTTTACTTTTGTTTTCTGTTGCTTTTTTTCCGGGTCGACCGCCGCGCCGCGACTGACGAACGTTTCTTCTCTCCGCTTTTCTTTCTAAACAGGAATTCGGGTATAGGTGTAGTCGGGACTGTACAGTGCTAGACTGTTTTGCATTATTGTAACCATGTTTTGTACAAAAACTCGTCCTCTTCATCGCCATACTTTCGTCGCGCGAAGCAATTAGGTGAAAACTCTCACCGAGATTGCCGAAACTAATTGCAGATTGTCAACTCCAACACCTGGCGTCGACGTCACCTGCGTCTCGCCTCCCTCCTCCCCGCACTTCTCTTCGCGCGCCGGCGGTTGCGGCGCGCGGCGTTTTTCATTGGTCCACGCGGCATGGGTGGTCGTTTTAGTCGCGAGCGCGTTGGCGGCCGGACGGACGGCGCTGCCGAGAAAGAGATGACGTGCACGCAAATCTCGCCGCCGCCGTCGGAATCTTCTTCGACCACGAGTGACCGCGAGCCGTCCACTACTCGCGCTTCCCCGGTCGCCGCAAAAAAATCCTCCACAAGACTAGGGCGTGGTGACACCGTCGTGATCGCGGGCGGTGGCATTTCCGGCTTGGCCCTTGCGGTGGCGCTTCAAGCCGCGCCAGAGTCCACACGGCCTAACGTGATTGTTTTGGAAAGAGACGAAACATCGGCGGCGCGGCGGCAAGGGTACGGCGTGACGCTTTCCGAGACGAACGCGGCGCTGGCGGGGCTTGGGATTCTAGACGACTTAAGAGAAAACAACACAAAGTCAAACGCGCACTGGACGTTCCGGGATGACGGTAAAGTTTTGGGGTATTACGGCGGCGCGTTTCTTCCGCAAAACGGAAACGGAAACGAAAATGAAAAAGATAAAAAAAACCCCACCAACCTTCGGGTTCCCCGGAACAAGGTAAGGGAGATTCTTTTGAACAGGTTGTTGCCCGGGACGGTGTTGTTCGGGACTCGGGTTGTGGGGTACGAGGAAGTGGTGTCTCCAACAGCAAAAGAAGGCGCCGTGGATTTCGTTAAAGTGGCGGTGGAAACGATCGACGCAATGGATTCAGAAAAAGAAAAAAGTGACGCCGTCGGCGCCGGCGCCGGTCGCGCCGAGTGGCGCGAAAACGAAACCGTTTTGAAACCAAACCAGAAAACAAGTTACATAACCTGTTCCCTTCTAGTCGCCGCGGATGGCGTTCGGTCGCAGGTGCAGCGCCAGCGGTTGCCGGACTCAAGGCTGAATTACCTGGGGGTGGTTTTAGTCACCGGGTTCACCAAACTTAATCACCCGCTTCTCGCGAAGCAGGGTTTTTACACCCTGGACGGCGAGCGCGCGCGGATATTTACCATGCCGTTTTCAGCACCCAAAGGTGAAGAGTCGAGTGAAACAGACATGGGTTCAACCCACACCGCGACTCCGCCTCGAAGCATGTGGCAAATCAGCGTGCGCGTGACCGAGGCGGAGGCGCGGGTTTTGTCCAAGGCGCCGCGACGAAACAGAGATGGAGACGGAGACAACAACAATTCCAAACACAAAAACGACACCGACACGTCAACAGACCGTCTCGATTTAAGTTCCGTGGAAGGTTTCGTGCGCTCCGTGGCGGGAACGTGGCACGCCCCCGTGCCGCGGATGTTTACGGAAACGGACTGGGAAAGCGTTTGGTGCGGCCCACTTTACGACCGGGACGAACCGCGCCCGCCTCCCACGGGCGGCGCCGCGAAGTCGCGCGTCGTCGCGATCGGCGACGCCGCGCACCCCATGAGCCCGTTCAAGGGCATGGGCGCAAACACCGCTTTGTTCGACGCGTGGCACTTCGCGCGGTGGCTTTCCAAGGCGAGCTCGGTGCCAAAAGCCATCGCTAATTTCAACCGGGAGATGATCACGAGGGCGTGGGTGAAGGTTAAAGCGTCGAGGGAGGCGTGCGTTTCGTTTCACAGGTGCGTGTTTCCCAATCACCACGTTCCGCCTCTGCGATTGTCCATACCAGACTGACACTTTTGGCTTTTATCGTATCAGCAAAGCCGCGGTGGCCGGCGCGCCCGAGTTCGCGGGCGTGGACCCTGGTGTCGCGACCGCGTTTCTGGACGGGCTACATTTGAAACAAATACACGCGGGTACTTTTGACCTGGAGGGGGCGACGCGGAACGAGTTGCGTGTGTTCCGGGCGAGGGGTTTAGGTACAAGCGGCGTCGACGGTTCTTGGACGGACCGTGTCACGGGTATGTTAACACGGTCTGAGAGTTCTGACAGTCAGGCACCTGAAATCGACCCCGTCAAGCCGTACGCGTACCTGAAGAGAAAGGGAAAGGAGGAGACCTTTGGTGATGACCAACCTCAAAGGCATCGCTCGTGCGAAGTTGAAGGTTTTCCAAAACAGAAACGCGAGCGTTTGGAACAGTCGCGCCGACGCCGGTCGGTACCGCCCAGCGACGTCGCGGACTCGGTCGGACACGCGTTCGTTGACGCGATGTTTGCTTTGAAGCTCGACCCGTTGACCGAAGACGAGCGTTTCATCGCGAAAACCCTGGTCCCGGCTTCCGGGTCCAAAAACTCGCGACCCGCGCACGACTGGGTTTCGCGCGCCGCGTTGAAAATCGCGCACAAAAGGTTTGGGGAAGCGGCGGAAAGTATCACCGATGCAAGCAGTATTTGCGAAAGTATCGGCGATGAAACCAATTCTGAAAGCGTTTCACGTACCGATGAAAGCAGCGTTTTCGACAACGAGGACGACGCGTGCGGCCCCTTCGCGCTGGCCATGCGCATAGCGCGCGCCACGGCGGACGTTCTCGACGCGGAAGCGGCGGCGTCAAATTCTCGCGAGTTGGTAACTCATCAAAATCACGATGAGTCCGCGAACACAAACGCAAACCACACACCGGTCGTCGCAGCCGCCAAGCCGTCAATCGACGGGCAGCTCTTCGTGACTTCCCAAACGCGTTTCGCCGCGATGGCCAAAAGGGGCCTCGCCACATGCGTCGGGTGCGGCAAGTTCTTCGCCGTTCACAGCGGGGGTTTGCGGCAGCACTGGGCGCGGGGGGGGGGCGGGGAGGCGTGCGCGGCAGCGGCGAGCGCGGCGCAAAACGCGTCCATGACGGACGCGGAGGCGGCAACCGCGACCGGGGGGGTCGTCGGCGCCGCTGCGGAGTCCAGCGCGTGGCGAGGCGCCGGCAACGGCCGACCCAAGCCGTGGAGGGAAACGCTCACGGAGGTGTACGCGTACGAAACGGACGGGTCGCGCTTCGCGGCGAGCGCTTCCGTGGGTGTTCCGGAGTTGCGTGGGAAAGGATCAACAGACGACGTACGCGACGACGTAGACGTAGACGCAAAAGGGTCCACGCCGCCGACACAAGTAAGCGAGGATGAACGCAAAGTCAAAAACGAAGTCGAACGCCTCAGACGCCGGTCACCCGGTTTGGCCGCCGCCGCGGTAGGCGACGTTTCCGGCATGCAAGCCGCGTGTGCTGATTCGAAAAACCCGTGGAACCCAGTGGCGGACGTGGATCAGCACGGCAGCGGCGCCCTGCACTGGGCCGCGGGTGGGGGTCACGTTGAGGCGTGTGCGTGGCTAGTCTGCGAAAAACACGTCCCAATTAACCAAACACGAAGAAAAGACAACCGCGCGCCGCTGCACTGGGCCTCGAGGAACGGCCGGCTGTTGACGTGCAAGTGGCTCGTGGAACACGGCGCCGAGATAAACGCGGTGACCTACGACGGAGACACGCCGTTTGCGCTGGCGGTGTGGAGGGGGCACGACGACGTCGCGAAGTGGTTTGTTTCCCAGGGCGGGATAGACCCTGGAACCCGAAACAAGTGGGGATGTAACGTGCTTCTGTGGGCGTGCATGCGGCCCGAATCACCGTTGGCCACGGTCAAGTGGCTCGTTGAGGAACTGAAAGTACCCACAACCATAATCAACGTCAACGGCCACGGCGCGATTCACAAGTGCGCGATTTACGGCCACTGCGACGTTATCGATTGGCTCGTTGCCAACGAAAAGTGCGGCTTCAGCGCCGAGCACTTGGGAAAGGACGACCGCGGAAGCGGCCCGGCGGACCTGGCAACCACGAACGGGTTTTACGAACTCGCGTCCCGGCTGCGGAAACTGGAGGACACCACGTGCCTGACCCCGGTGGTGTACGTGGGGGGGGTAGATACACAACAGACACAATAGTAGAAGGGTAGAAAAGTTTTTAACTTTCCTCAAGCCTCGCGAGCTCCTGTAGCACGCGCTGGACCACGACATCGACCGTGGCCTTCCCTTCGTCATTCTCACTCCCCGATCCGATAGACGCGCGGACGTGATACTCGCGTGGCCAGTCATGCGCGTGCACGACCCGCGCGCTTCGGCGCGCCATACCCGGAAACCGGTCGCCCCTCGCGCGCTCTCGCCACTCCAGCGTTTCGACGTCTCCGTCCAGGCCGACGAGAAGCACTCTCGCGTTCGCCTTCGTCAGCGCGCCGCGCAGGTCAACTGCCCAAGCCTCGTCCTGAAGGAACGCGTCAACGAGGAGGTTCGTGCCAAGCGCAAGGTGCGCTCCCCACCCCAAAGTCTGCCCAGCCAGAAACCGCTCGCCCACGGAGCTCAGCACGAGCCTCGCGAGTCGCGTCGTCGAGGCCTCGCGCTCGTCCGAGCTGAGGAGGGTCTCGTCCACGTACTCGAAGCACGCGGCGCCGTCGTGCGGCGCTCGCGACGCGCAGTCCTGGATGTCGCCGCCGGTGAGAAGGAGGAACGACCGCGGGAGCATGTGCGGGTGGACGTGGTGGAGGAAGTCGTCGAACGCGACGCGGAAGAACGCGGCGGCGTCGGGGTGAGACGCGCGACGTCGCACGAGCGCGCGGTGCAGGTGTTCGCACAGGGTGCTCTTGCCCGCGCTGGACGGGCCGTTCACCACGATCGCGATGGGGGCTCTGGTGGGGGGAGACATCACCGCTGGGCGGTCGGGTGTGACGGACGCACGGAGGGAGGCTTATCCACCTTGGACGACGTGTGTGAAATAAAAGTCCCAACAGAAATATTCCAAACACTGTATTAAACTAACCCGCCTGTTCGCGCCAGTTCCATCGTTTTCTTCACCGTCGCCGCCGCGCCCGACCGTTTAGCCGTGGTGCACCCGACGCCTTCTACGAACATGTATCTAGGTGACCCTGCAGTGCGACCGGTAAGACTTTCGCTCTTGGGGTCCCGGTTCAACTCCGCCGGGTCGGTTTCTGTGTTTTTGTTTCGGTTTCGGTATATTTTCCTTCTACTGGAATTGCCGCTATTTTCACGGCTGCCACCGCCTCCCGCCGCCGCCGCAGCCATCACCTCGGAAATGTCAATGTCACTCGACTCTAAAGATGCGTACGTGTACGTGCCCGTGGTGTGCGTGTCATCATTCGTATTATTTGTTTCGTCATCACTGGAATCTAAAGCCGTGCTGTAATAAGCATCGCAGGTGTTGCTTTCAAAAGAGTTGGAGGTGATGTCGGTGCAGTCCAAATTTTCGTTTTCGTCTTCACCCGACCTCTGCCGTCGTCGAGATGGCGCCCCGGGTGTTCGGAAAGAAGCGCCCGCTACCGCTTGTGCTGGGTGCGTCGCGGCGAGAAGGGCGTTACCGCGCCGTAGGCACGACGCGCGCGGCGGTTGGTGTTCCAGGTCTTTTGGTTTCGTGCGTGCGTCACGCGGGTCACGGAAGCCCGATCGAGGCGGGGTGTCGTCGTCCACGGTTGAGGCGCCCGAGGATCCGGTCACCGGCTTGGCGTGCAAACCGTGGTTTTGCTTGTTCAGACCGGAAGCGCGCGTCGCACAAGGCGTGCCGGTGCCGACGCATACGGCGCACCCAGAAGCCTCCCCGACGCGACTCGAGCCGCACCCCACGCACGCGAGTGCGAGCAAACAAAAGAGAGGGTCGACGGCAAGCGACGATGTGAGGACGATTTTTGCGACTGATGCAGAGTTGTGTCGTGAAAACGCGACGTACACACGACGAGAACAACAGAGCCTACACGCGTAACGTCGTCACGGGCATGGCACTGACTAATACGCGTGCCCGCAAAAGCAATCCGTGCGCGTCAAAACGTCGGCACCGAGGGCGGCCGCGCCGGCCGGATCGCGTTCAGCGGCAGCGGCGCGTCGCCGCCGCCCGGAACGTTGCAGTGTTCGATCAGCTTGTACTCCTCGTGCACGGCTCGCCATACGTGCTGCGATTGCACGGAAAAAGATTGCACGGAAAAAAGTCAGTCTCGCGTGTCGAGTATGAATGTACTGTAAGAGCAAACAGCGCACTTGTGAAGTACGTCGTCGGGACGGTTGTTACTAGTCGCGCGCTCAAAGAAGGGCGGTAAACAGCGTTGGGATTCGGGAAAGCCCCGACACGCACCTCCGCGAACACGGCTGGCAAATCAGCATCCTCCCCGAGCCCTCGCGCCCACGACGCGGTCGCCACGTCCACGTCGAGCTCCGCACCCAAGCTCAACCCCGCGCCGGTGAAGTTCACGATCCGGCTTTCGCCCACGCTTTTCTCCCTCGCCACGGGCGGGGGCATTATGTCGTACGTCGCCATGGCGAGCGGGTAGTAGTGCGTTTTGGGGTTCCCCTTCTTGGTGCCCAGTTTCCGCATCATCTCGATGGCAGCGGGGTCGAACTTGTCTGGTGTGAGTGTTCCGTCTGCGGCTCTTCGGTCTCTACCACCCGCGGGGGCGATCCAAATGCAAATCCCGCCCGCTTTTAAAAGACGGGTCATCGCCCGCACGGTGTTCATGTTCTGCTTTTGCTTCCCCTGCGATTGTGAACGAAAAAGGTCAGTCTTGAGTCACAGTGGGCAAACAGTCTTGTACTCTGGTGCACGTTTTGTAGTGGTAAGACATGCGTGACTGCACTCCATACAGGGCATCAAACAGTGTTTGGATTTGGGAAATACAATACGTACCGCGGTCGTGTCGGGGTCGTCGTTCATGTGTTTCTTGGAGTGCACGCACAGTAGGTTCTTCCCCATGCTGAACGGCTTGCACAGCAAGTCAGTCACGACTTTGTCCCCCGCGACGTAGGTGATGCTTTCGCCTAGGCCGGGGTGCGTGACTTCGGTGAGCAGGGGAATGAACGCGGCGTCGCCTTCGGACTGGTGGTTTCCCATCAACACCACGTTTTCGCCGGCGTCAAGCGCGGCTTGAATCGCGGTCCACCGCGTGGGGTTCCCAAGAATGGACCGCTCGAACTGCACCAAGCTCCCGATGTACGCGTTCGCCATCTGGTAATAATCGAACGGCGTGCGGATGCACAGGTGGTGCGACGGGAACTCGTACGGCGTGCCCACGATCTGGTTGCGTCCACGAAAAGGGTCAGTCGTGCCAGGCCGCGTGTATATCCGGGATTGGAAAGGGGTCCGGCCCTGTACTCAACACGGTGAGTAAACAGTCACCGGCCATCGGGCCTCCACAGTCGCCAGCGTTAGAGGTAAAACAGTGTTGTATGGGCAAACAGTTTGTGTCGGATTTGGGGAAAGCCCAGACGGCCGTACCTGCCCGGCGTACGCCGTCATCATGTCTTTGAAAATGGACGTCAACGCCTTTGACGCCCTTTCCTCGTCCCCACCCAGCGCTTTCAGCATCTGGAGCTTGTACGAGTCGATGAGCCCGATCAAGGTTGTTTTGTACTTACTGGGAAGCACACCCGCGATGGCTTTCAAGCCGCGCTCGCCGGGCAGCAGCGCGATGGCGAGCTTCGCCGCGCCAACCTTTACACTCTCCAGGGGATCGACGACGTTGGGGGCACGCTCCACCGCGGCTTTGACGCGCAGCAGGCGAGCGCGCACGGCCGCGCGCTTCACGCCGCCTCTGGGCGCGCCGAGTTTGGACAAACGGAACGCCCCGGGAAGCGAAACAGGAGTCGCAAGAGCGGCCATGGTGATTGCCGTCGTGGCGCGGTGTGTGCGAGAATGGATGATGCGCTAGGAAGTGGAGCCGAACCACTGTTCCCGAGGATCGGAACGAAAGCGGGCCATCCATTTGAGAGGATAGGGCAAACAGTCGCCATAAGGAGTAAATGGCATCTGGCGGAACTACATGGGCATCCCAGACATCGTTTCCAGCTTTTCACCTTCCTAGAAACTGCATCTGCTGATCTGCTCCAGACGACGTCGCGCGGACGTGCGTCTCGACGTGCGGTGGTGTGTCGACGAAGCATTCGTCGTGCTGTGTTGCGAATCGAGTGCGATGTTTGCGACGACACGGAAAACGCGAGTCGCTCGTGGCGTGAAACGCGGTCATCGTCATCGTGCCACCGCCGTCGTGCCAACCCTGGCGCTGTTGTTCACCTCGTTGTGCGTCTCGTTGCCTCTTCCTGCCGACGGCACGGCCAGCGCGATTCGGGGCACCCACACCGAGCTTTCCGTTGACGACCCCGCGTACTTTCCAGGACCCGCGGACCCCGAAGCCGAGGCGTTGTCGAAACGTTGGGGAACGGAAGAGACGTTCGTGGTGTTGCCCCGGCTCGCCAGCTTGGGCGGGGACGTGCCTTGGGTCCAGCAGCTGAGCTGGTCCCCGCGCGCGCAGGTGTACCACAACTTCCTCACGCCGGAGGAGTGCGCGCATTTGGTAGGTCTGGCAAAGTCAAAGATGCGGTTGGCGAGCGTGGTGGACCGGAAAACTGGTGTCCGCAAGGCGAGCGAGGTGCGCACGAGTACTGGGTATTTCTTAACAAGGGGCGCCGATGACGTGGTGTCGCGAATCGAGGAAAGAATCGCCGCGTTCGCGATGATCCCGGTCGATCACGGAGAGGGCATGCAGATTTTAAAATACGAGCCCGGGCAGAAGTACGACCCGCACTTTGATTACTTCACGGACACCGAGAATTGCAAGCACGGGGGGCAAAGGGTGGCGACCGTAATTTTGTATTTATCCGACGTCGAAAAAGGTGGTGAGACGGTTTTTCCGACTGGGGAATTTTTAGACGACGGGTACCGCGCCGGAAACTTTTACGGGGACGATGAATCCAACCGTAACGCCAAAGGTAACGCCAAAAGTAACGCCAAAAGTAACGCCGATTCAAAGAGAACTACTGAAGATTCAAAGACAAGCCACTGCGCGCAAAACAAGCTTCACGTCAAGCCGAGACGCGGGGACGCTTTGTTGTTTTGGAGCGTCGACCCGACGGGGCGCGACGATTCAAAATCCCTGCACGGCGGGTGCGCCGTGGAGATCGGCGATAAGTGGACCGCCACGAAGTGGATCCGGCACGGGCCGTACGGGAGCGCGCGTGAGTTGAAGGAGAAGGCGCGCATCGAACGGGGAAATGATGATACGGAACTTGGGACGACGCAAAATGCGGTGGAAGAGGGGGGGCACGACGAAAACTGATTAGCAATGTGATGATGAGAGGTTCAACACACACTTTGAAATCGAAATTTTGACGAGAGCTACGGAGACGGAGACGGAGTCTAGTCCCTCACCACTTGTGCACTTAGGAAATTTGATCGGTATTTTATGTTTGAAATGGCAAAACACATTTTCCATCGCATTTTTCGACCGGCACTGTTTTCCGATTTTTGCGATCAACGTATTTTGGCTACCGATTCGGTAGCCAGATTGAAATTCCTAAGTGCACAAGTGGTGAGGGACTAGACTCCGTAGAGGGGAAATAAGAGACGTTTCTTTCGCGCTGACTCACATCCCGGCCTCGCCGTCACGATGGCGCACGCCGCTTCCGGCATCGGCCTTCAGAACCCCGCGTTCTTCGTGGGCAGAGCGGAACTGCTCGACTGGGTCAACGGCTTACTGAACCTCAAGCTCACCAAGGTGGAGCAGGTGCGTCGTTCGGATCGACGAGATTGGGACAAACGATTTCCGCCTGGCCAAAAGATCTCTGACTCCGCTTCGTCGTGAACCCCCGAGTCACGAACCACCCCGCGCGCCTGTGTGTCGCGACGCGCCCACCGTGTTGGTTCACGGCGTGGTCCCATACCGTGCACTAGTATCGTGTCTGAACGTGTACTAATACCACTCCGCCAACCACATCATCCGTCTTACCAAAATCGCATCTTCAAAAACTTTTCCACAAAATAAAAACCAGGTCGCGTCGGGCGCCGTGCACTGCCAGATCCTCGACGCTTGTCACCCGGGGGTGGTGAACATGAGCAAGGTCAACTTCAGTGCCACGAGCGAGTACGATATGGTGAACAACTACAAGCAGTTACAGGTTGTTTTCGATAAGCTGAAAATCGCGCGGAACGTCGAGGTGAGCAAGCTGGTCAAAGCGCGCCCGCTCGATAACCTGGAGTTTTTGCAGTGGATGAAGGTACGTGTCCCAATCACCACGTTCCGCCTCCCTGTTCGGCTCGATTACTCTGACTGTTTACTCATACAAGTTACGAACATTACGAGAGACTGACACTTTCGGGTTTTATCGTACAAGCACTACTACGAAACCGTGACCGGGGGCGTGCGGCCGGAGGGGTACGACGGGGACGAACGGCGAAACGCGAGCAAGGGGGGCGGTGCTGCGATGCGGAAGGCAACGAACAGCGGGTCGGTCAATGCGCGAACAGTGGTTGGGACGAAAACCGCCGCCGCCTCTGGGAAGACGGCCAAGCCTACTGTTGGTGTCGCGGTCGGAACTTCTTCTCGCGGCGCGCCTGCGACTGCCTCGGCGCCCGGCGGCGCGTCGTCGTCGCAAGAAATGAAACGCCTCGTCGCCGAAAACGCCGAGTTGAAACTCGCCGTGGAACGCGCGGAACAGGAAAGGGAGTTTTACTTTGAAAAACTGCAGGACATCGAGTTCCTTTGCCAGAGGGACGATTTTTTAAGGACGCACCTAGGGAAGGTCGTGGAGAAGATTCTTTACTTCACGGAAGGGAAACCGGACGTGGACGCGATCATCAAAGAATGCGCGGACACTGGGGTTGGCGTTGAAACAGGTGAGGCGTTACCTGAAACGGCTGATGCGTTACCGGCGGTCGAGTCACTTGAAACAGCGGCGTTAGAGTCACTTGAAACAGCTGCTGTCGTGGAGGACGAGGACGAGGTCACCACGCCGAATTTCGCGGAAGCCGCTGCGCTCGGCGAGGCGATGGCGAGCGAGGCGGATTCGCTGCTCAACGAACAACACGAAGACGAAGCCGCGGGGGACGTGTCCATGACCGCCGCGTCGCCTCTTTGCGCACTGGCAACGGCGGAAACTCTCCGAACACCGCTGTCGCCGCAAAAGGTCAACGTGTAGGTGGGATATTTCCGGTTGGGGAAGGTAATGGTGAAGGAGTAAACTCTAGGCGTATGTGTAAAATTGATTGAAGGATTGAAAAAAGTTGGCGAGTCAGTGAACTTTTTCCCAATTTCGATGTCGTCTCTCATTCAATCATCAGCCACTTCGGCTCGCGCGCTGTCGGGGTTTCGCGCGGGGGTCTGTGGTCGTCGCGGCTCGTTGGGGTACAACACAGGCAGTCGAACCCTAAACCCTAAACCCTAAACGAGATGTCCGTCACCCTGCACACGAACTTCGGGGACCTGAAGGTTGAGATCTTCTGCGAGGACACGCCCCGTACCGCGGAGAACTTCCTCGCGCTGTGCGCGAGTGGGTACTACGACGACTGCGCGTTCCACCGGAACATCAAAGGGTTCATGTTACAAGGCGGCGACCCGTCAGGTACGGGCAAGGGAGGCAAGTCCATCTGGGGAGGCAAGTTTGGGGACGAAATCAGAGACCACCTGAAGCTCACCAACCGCGGCATCCTGGCCATGGCGAACTCGGGGGAAAACACAAACGCGAGCCAGTTTTTCGTGACCTACGCCAAGGCGCCGCACTTGAACGGGAAAAACACGGTGTTCGGCAAAATAATCGACGGCCACCAAGTGTTAGACCGGATAGAAAAGACCCCGGGGGATGAACGCGACCGGCCGGTAAGGGACGTGAAGATTGTCAACGTGACGATACACGCCAACCCGCTGGCGTAGACTTGGGGACGAGAAAAGACGTTCGTGGTCTCGATGGATTGTCAGCACGCGCGACGATTGATTCTTCCACCGGCTGGTATGACCATGGTTGAATAATAAATAGACCTCAAAACCTGGATAATACCGCACCCCCCCAAAAAACTACCCCCGCTCTATCCGCGCCAGCTCATACACCTGCCGCATCGCCCCCGACGAAGACAGCCACTCCTTGAAATAGGACTGGATGGTGGCTTGCAGTTCTTTTTTCGTGGCGTCGTCCAAATCCGCGTCGCGCAAGCTTTTGAGTTTTTAAGAAAAGTGTCAGATTGCATGGCCAAACAGTCGGAGGGATTTGGGAAATGCAAGACGTACCTTTTCCTCAGGCTCGCCACCGCCTTGACTTTCAAATCTAGCGCCGCAACGTACTCGTCGGGAACGAAAAAAGGATTCGCCTGAGTTATTTGTGCGTTAACCGAGGTATTCCTTGAATCGTCGGTAGTAGACGTATTCGAGGTGTTCCTTGACTCGTCGGTATCGGACGCTTCGCCTCGGAACGGCACGATGAACGGCGCGAAGCATTCGGGGGGCATGCGCTGCACGGCGGTTTTGTTTTTCTTTGTTTGTAAAAAAGAAACGTGTCAATCTTGCGTGGGAAAACAAGTCGTCTATAATTTGGGAAAGGCCCAATACGTACCTTTTTCGCGTCGTCCCCGTCCCGCGCGCTCTCCTCGCCGCCCCCGCCGGGTATTTCTACTAACTCGTTCCACTTCGTGCACCCGCCAGTCTCCAAATTACTCATAACAAGGTGTTTCTCCAAGTCATTGTAGAACGTGTTGTACGGCGCTACAACCGACCCACCGCACTCGCCCATGAAAACAATCGGTTCGGCGACGGCGAGGTGGAACACGCACTCGCGCGCGTTCCGCGCGCGCAACCGTTTTGTCGCCGCGATTACCGTGACCCCCCGGCACCGCTCCACCCGCACCGCCCTCTGTGCCGCGCCGACCACCATGACGCAGTCAGTGCAACCCACGATGCTCACATGCTGCGCCGGTGCTAACAGGTAAACAACCGTGTCTTCGCAATCCGCGACCCGTACCGAGGTTTTTTGAGAAAAGTCACGCGCGCGACGCACCACCGTTCCCTTGCGCACGTTTTCAATCACGTGGTTGGAAACGTCGTGCTTGGGCTGATTTGAGTTGGAAGTTCCCGAACCCGAACCGTGCGCGCCAGTTCGTTTCGGGGAAACCGAGTGTCGGGCCAACGTGGGGGTCGCGCTTTCAGACGCACGCATCCTCCCGCCCACCAACTCACTTGAAACCCAGTTTCGCAAAGCCGTGGCCGGGACCGTGGCGGCGAGTTCGTGGACCAAACCGGCGCCGGTGAACAGCCCCGAAAGGACGCTGAGTTTTTCTGTTTTTTTAAAGTCGGTTTCGGTTTCGCCGTGTCCCCGAAAAAGGTACCCGAGCGCGTCCACCTCGTTCGCGGTGAGTTCCGTTAATCCTCCCCTGATTCCGCCCGTGCCTATTTTGGAAGAATCGCCCACCACCAGCCCGCAGACGGTGTTGAAGTGGTGCACCACGAAAAGGGAGTGCAGAGACGCGGCGGAGGATTCCGTGGCGGAAAGGCAATCGCCGCGCGGACTCCCGCCGGGGGATGCGTTTGCTTCGTTTGCTTTTTTACGTCGCCGCGCCGGCGACGCGCTCGGTGAGCCGAAGGAGAAGTGCGCGCCGGTTCCGTACTCGTCATCCGACCAACCGCTGTCCGTGCCGTCCGTGGCCGTGGCGAAGAAAAACTCCGCCCCAGCGGACTCGCGGAGCTGCGACTGCGCTCTCGGGCGCGTGAAGGTCTGGACGAAGAGAAAAAGAAGCAGGTCCGTGACGAGGACTGTTTTTGTTTCTTCCCCATTCTCTAATAAATCCTCCCCGTCGACGTTAAGAAAAGTACTCTCTTCCGGTAAAGTGGAAATGAGCGTATCAATCACCACGCGCGCGGTCGCGAACGGCAACTCGAGGCACTGGGCGATGTCCTCCTTAGTGACGCTCGGCCTTCCGTCGCGCCTGCTTTGGCTTTGCGCGGCCGCGGCCAGGAGCTTTTGCTGAATGGGCACCAGCCCCGACGGCGTTTCGATTTGCGGCAGCAGGTAGGACGCGGGAAGGATGCCGAACTCGAAAGGCTCTCGGCGCAGCGTGAGGGACACGGATTGAGCGCCGGAACCGCCCCACGGCTCCGCGCGTGACGAACGCTCCGCTTCTGCGACGGGCAGTCGTGGTTTTTGTGATGGTTCGGATGAGATGGAAACGATGCGAGTGGAGCAAGGGCGAAGGGGGGGAACAGGTGAGTGGGCCGGCTTCCAACGCGTTTGGGAACGGGGGCGGAACCCGGTCTCCCGGGATGACCGGGTGCACGCGTGCGTGGTGTGTGTGATGAGATTCAGGGAAGAAGAAGCGGGTCCCGAGAAATCCAAAGAGCGGGACGGGCCGCGGCAACAAGGGCTCGGGCCTTATGGAGTTTTCCGGGATTTCGCGGACCGTTGATTTCAAAACAACAACGTGTCGCCCTGATGACTGTTTGCTCATACAACTTAAGATGGGGTAACGCGAGCTGTGACATCCGCACAAGGGGAGTGCGTACCTGGGAGCGTCATCGCTTCCGGGCGGTGAGTGGTCACACGATGTGTGGCACGTGCGAGCCGGTCTGGTAAGATCTTGCGGACGAAATGAGTGAAAATTACAACGTACCATGGTACTCAAAGTTCAAGGCAAGCAGCTGGCTTTCATAGCGTCCATTAGTGGTTAGACAGGTGGTCATCAGGTGCTATCGATTCAACCGAAGCCCTCATCGGGGACGCGTCCCTCGAGAAAGGTGGGCGAAGCCGCGGGATGAGATTTTCAAAGCGTCCATTGTTGTGAGACAGGTGCGTCTCGATTCAAAGACAGGTCCGTTTCAAACGTCAAGGCGGATGCGGAAGCGCGACGTCAATCCATTGTGTGGCTTTTCTAAACTACGCGTCGATCCACAAGTTACGGCAGGGCTACTCCCGGAAAGTCATCCGGCAAATCCCACTGCGTCTCTCCGTTGGTGGTGTTGTAGTAGTACGTGTACCCTTCCGGTGACTTGTGGGTTTCCCAGAGCGGTTTCGTGGCCGCCGGGGCGGGGGCGTACCCGCCGGTGCCGCCGAGCGAGTTTGGCGCTTCGTACCTATCGCCGCCGGCGGGTTGATGATTGTTTTGCCCTCGTTGATCGCCCTCGCCCGGCATCCCGCCAGGTCGCATGTACACCGTAGCGCCTTCGTCGATAATCGCCTGTACCGTCGCGATCGCGATATCCACGTTTTCTTTTTTCCCCTGTATCGACACCGTCCCAAGTTCCTTGTCGATCTGGATCTTCGCCCCCGTCCTTTGACAAAGTTCCCGGATCGACTCGCCGCCCTTCCCGATGATCTTCCCCTCGCACCCCTCCGCGTTCATCTCGTGCTTCACAAAGTCGTTTTGAGTTCTGCTACCACCACCAGGCGCACCTGGAGGATTGGGGTCGTTCATAATATCCAAAATCAGCTCCTTCGCGCGCACGCAAGCCTGGTCAGAGCCTTTGATCAACACGGTGCCGCTTTCGCGCTCGATTTGAAGGCGCGCGCCAGATTCCTCGGAAAGCCTGCGGATGGTCTCGCCGCCCCGGCCGATGATCTTACCAACGTTGGCCATATCCACGGGGAGCCTCATTTCCTCTTTCGGCTGATACGTAGCACCACCTGACCCTCCTCCAGAGTTAAAACCTCCTGGTTTCGCAGTAACACTCGTGCTGTGTTCCCGGATGATATCTTGGCACAACGATCGCGCCTCCGCCACCGCCGCCACGGCGCCGCTGATATAAATGATCCTCGGGTGTCCGCTCGGCACTTCGCTACTCGATTGAATCTTCACGTGCGCCCCGCTTCTCTGTTGGATCTGCATGATGCTCTCCCCGCCATGCCCAATAACCTTCCCCGCGCACTCGGAAGGACAAAGCACCTCTTCGTTGATCCCGCCGGAACCGGCGCGTCCGGCGTGGCCTGTCCCAGGCGCCAGTTTCATGCCCCCCGGCGTGGGTCGCGAAACTCCAACATGGCCTGCAACGTTCGGCGGCCCGGGAGGCGCGCCGTACAAATACCGGGGGTCCATTTGCTGGGGGGGGGGAGGGTACCCGGCCAGCGAGTGCGCGCCGTACCCGGCCGGCGGTGCTCCGTACGCGACGTGAGAGCCGGGAGGCGCGTGGCCGTACGCCGCGCCGTTGACGGTGTTCACGATGTTCTGCAGATCGATTTGGCCGGGCATCCCTCCGTACGCGTTTTGCCGTGGGTCGTACCCACCCGCGTTGGCTGCCGCGGTTGGGGGGGGCGGGAGCGCGCCCATCCCGGGCCGGCCGCCGCCGGAGCCAGGGCCGTACGGGTGGTACCGATCGCCGCCGCCCGCGGAAGGGGGAGGAGGCCCGCCTGCTCCGTTTTGGCCGTACTCATTTTGGCGGTCGTCGTACGCACCCGCGCCGCCGCGATCGCCGCGGCGCGACCGCGGGTCCATGGTGACCCGTTACCGGAACGACCGCGACAACGCGTTTTCGCGTCTGCACGTGACGCGAGCGGTTTGGGGAACCAGGCTCGTGTGCCGCGGAGTGATGAGATCGGCGGGGACACGAGGGGAATCACCTTCATGGAGGCTGGAATGGTATCGGCCAGTCGGGCGAAAAACAGAAACGACGAGTCTCCAAACGCCCCGAGACGACGAAAGTGCGCACACCCTCGCGCGCGCGCACGTCGCGTGCCGACTCCGCGAAAATGCTCTCCCACCTCGCGATGCGCGCGTCGCTCGTGACCGACCTTGCCCGCCTCGGCCGCGTTTCTCGTCCCGCCCACGCGCCCATGCGTCGCGTTGCCGCGTTTGCGAGCTGGCGGATGGGAGGCGGCGGCGATGAGGGCAGTGACGATGCGCCACCCCCTGCCCGGCGCCGCGCCACCACCAGCGCCCCCCAGGCCCGAAAACGTTTCGACGATGACGACGCGTACGCCGAGGACTACGGGAATGATGGCGAGGCGCAAACCGTGGGGTTCGCGGCGAGGCGACAAGGCGCGGGGGGACGGGGAGGACGGGGACGGGGTGGGGGCAGTCGGGGAAACGCAAGTCGGGGAAACGCCCGGGGCGACCGAGGACGGGGACGGAGTTTCGACGAACGCGGAGACCGATACAGACCGGGTTTCGAGGACGACGACGGGTTTGGAGGCCCGACGACCCGGAGTGTTTGGCAGGACAGGCACGACGAGAAGAAACGCGTGCGCGAGGAAACCGGGCGGTCGACTTTAGCGGAAACCCTTGTGGGCGAGGCTGTTTTCGGATTGAACCCGGTGCGGGAGGCGCTGCTGGCGAAGCGCCGGCAGATTCACAAGGTATGGGTCCAGGAGGGCGCGGATGGCATTTTGGGTGACCGGCAAATTCTGAGCGGGTGCGATGAGCTGGGTCTGCAAATCACGACGGTATCGAAGCACGACCTGAACATGCTCGTGAACCAGGGCGGCGGGTCGGGGCGGCCGCACAACGGCGTGGTGATTGACGCGAGCGCGCTGGAACCGGTTCCGATCGATTCGCTCCCCAAATGGAACCCGCCGTCGCCGAGCTCGGAGGGTAAAAAAAAAAAAAAACCCCCGATTTGGCTCGCCCTGGATGAAGTGGTGGACCCGCAGAACCTGGGCGCGATTCTGCGAACGGCGAAGTTCCTGGGCGTATCGGGCGTGGTGGTGTGCGCCAAGAACAGCGCGCCGCTCTCGCCGGTGGTTTCGAAAGGTAAGGGCCTTTCCCTCTGACTGTTTGTCCATACATCGCGATATACTCGTCCTGCGAAGGGACGTCTTACCTCTGACTGTTCAGGCCGGTGGCCGGTGACTGTTGACCAGGCCATCGTCCAATACACGCGATATACTCGTCCTGCGAAGGGACGTCTTACCGGATGCCCTGACTGTTCAGACCGAAGCTGGTGACTGTTGTCCATACATACACGCGATATACAAGACTGACATTTATTTTTACAATCCCAGCCTCAAGCGGCGCGCTCGAGAGTTTCCCGATCAAATCGGTCGGCGTGATGCACCGGTTTCTTCAGCGGTGCGCGGAGGACGGGTGGGACGTTTTCGGGGCGAGCGGGGGGGACCGGGGCGCCGAGGACGTTACCGCTATTCATAAAATTGACAAACCCTCCGTGCTCGTGATGGGCAACGAGGGCGCCGGGCTACGCACGAACGTTCGGCGGGCGTGCACGCGGACGATTGAAGTCGCCAAGATGAATGGGATCGGAAACGACGACGCAACAGACGAAACGTCCGTGGACTCCCTCAACGTATCAGTTGCCACGGGGATCATCCTGCACGCGCTGCTGAGTGCGGCGAGGAGAGAGTGATAACTTTCACTTTTTTTTCACTTTTTGCGTTAGAGTTGCCCTCTTATTATCAGCGCAATTTCCCGACTGGATGCTCTCTGCACCTCCTTTTCCTGTTCCAGGGTCTATTGACTCGCCGAAATCCCGTATAAAGTCGAATTCCCGGTCGACGTGGCAAAATCCGTTCGGAGTTGCCGAGCGAGCCGCGTGAGCCTCTCGAAGAGTCCTTTTTTTTCGCCTCGCCTCCCGTCCCCGGTCCCCGCCGAGGCTCAGTCCACACGGCCCGTCCCGTCGCACGCGACCCGCATCCGCCACTTGACGCGTGCGGAAAGAGCGCAGCGCCCACGCACGCCCTTCGCGTCATCCCCCGCGCCCTTCGGCACGTCTCGGGAAAACGCGCGCCAGGCACCGCGGCGGGTTTAGGCTTGTGATTTCAGGCGCACCTTGCTCCGTCCAGTAGCACGATGGCCGCGATGACCGCGACGACGCGTGTTGATTTCGGCTTGGTGAAAGGCTTGGGCGCTGGCGTGGGTAGGAAAGCAGCACGCGCCATGACGCACGCCTCCGCGGCACGCAGAACAACGGGACGAATCAACGCGGTGCGGACACAACCCAACGCCAACGTAGGTTGGGGACGAGAATCCTTGGGAGGATCAGAATCTTTGGTGCGGTCTTCGGTAGGATCTTTGAGAGTATCTAGCCCCAGATACCTCGCACCCACCAAAACCCCCACCACGAAACACACCACAACCACTCTACGACGCGCCATAGGAGGCTCCGGTTCCTTCGACGAGGGCGACCCGTCCGAAACACCTGCGCTGGTGAGCAAACAGTCGGAAGAATCCGCCGGGGACATGAAGGAGGTTGCGTTTTGGGTCGCGGCGGCTTGCCTTTTCGGCGCCGGGGTAGGTTTAGTGGAGGGCCCGCAGAAAGCGGAGGAGTTCTTTTCCGGGTACCTTCTTGAACAAAGCCTTTCCGTGGACAACCTGTTCGTGTTCGTGCTCGTGTTTGAGTACTTCAAAGTGCCGCCGACGCAGCAAACCAAGGTTTTGAGTTACGGCATCGGCGGTACGTGTCGGGGCTTTCCCAAACTCACCCGACGGTTTACTGGCGACTGTTACAAATACATCACAAACGCACTGTGGAGGCCCGATTACGCCCGACTGTGTCCGGCCCGATTACTCCTCCCTGTTTGCCGATTACCCCGAGTCTAAACTCACACAAGTCCCGGGAATACTGACCTTTTCCTGTACAAAAACAGGCGCCGTGGTGATGCGCGCGCTCATGATCGTCGCCGGGTACGAAGCTATTACGAACTTCAAGCCCGTTTTGCTTGTGTTTGCCGGGATCTTAATCTTCTCCTCGTACAAGCTCATCACGGAATCAGGAGAAGAAGAGGACGAAGACATGAGTGAAAACGCGATCGTGCAGGTACGTATTGGGCCTTTCCCAAATCCCAACACTGTTTGCCCATACAAGACTGACACTTCTCTTTTACAATTGCAGTTTTGCTCCAAGCTGTTACCCGTGTCCGAGGCGTACGACGGCGATAACTTCTGGACCGAGGTGAAGGTACGTATTTGTATTTCCCAAACACCACGTTCCGCCTGCCTGATCGGCCCGAATACCGATTACCAAGACTGTTTACTACTAGTAACTCTAACTGGCGTACTTTGGTAAAAAGACACAGTACTGTGTCAATTTACCAGAGGTCACACTACGTCTACCCTTCCCAATCCCTCATACACATGGCCCGAGAGACTGACCCTTTCTTTTTCGTCGTGCCAGGACGAAAAAACCAGCGAGATCGTCAAGATGGCCACGCCCCTTCTCCTGTGTCTGTGCGTCATAGAGCTGAGCGACGTGGTGTTCGCAGTGGACAGCATCCCGGCCGTTTTCGGGGTTACGCAGGACCCGCTGATCGTGTACTCGTCCAACATCTTCGCCATCCTCGGTTTGCGGTCGCTCTACGCCTTCGTGGCGCAGATGGTCGCGGAGCTGGAGTACCTGCAAACTGCGGTCGCCGCGGTGCTTGGGTTTGTGGGGTGCAAGATGGTCGCGGGGTTCGGGGGGTACGAAATATCAACGGAAGCGAGTCTGGCGGTGGTGGTGGTAAGTATTTCCCAATCACCACATTCCGCCTCCCTGGTTGCCCATACGAGACTGACATTTCATTTTTTACAATCAGGGGATGCTGGGCGCGGGCGTCGCGCTGTCGCTGTACAAGAAGGACGACGACGAGACGGAGACGGAGAAGTGATGCGACCGGGTTGGAGCATGAAATGCGCGTATATTTAACGCCGAATCAGTCAATCAAATATGACAACGTATCTTCACCGAGAAACGAGTTCGGCGGCATCGCTTGGTGTGAGTTCGGTGTCACCGGATAGTGTGTAGCCTCGTGTAATATGGACCGAGCGCTTACCGTTTCGTCGTCGTCGCGCTTGTTCTTCTCCTCAACAGAATCTTGTGTCCCGAAAATGGGTTATAAAAAACGCGGTGCAATCTCACATCCGTCCGTCACTTCGCCGCGCCCGGGGAGTGACAATTGTTCCGCGGACGTGACGCGTACTCGTGGGCGGGCGGGCCGACAAGCCTCCTGGTCTGACACTCCGCTGAAGCCCAAGAAGGCTGGCACGAAGCCCTTGAGTCCACAGCAATCATTGAACAAGGCCGTTCGCGGGAAGGCGAGACTTTGCTTTCTCTTTTCTTTCCTTTTCTTTCCGCTTCCATCGTTCTCTATTTTTTTAGCAGCTTCTTTCCAAGGTATCAACCACGGTTCGTCCCAATACCCGTGGGGATAGCTCGCGCGCGCCCACCCGCGACAACGACCGCAGCCGAGGGGGGCGTTCCTCGGTCTGCTGCCGCACTCACAGGCGCACTCCTTGCAGTCGGATTTCTTCCCCTTGTGCCGTTTCCTCCGGTGCTCGCAGATCCCCTTCCCCGGACACAACATGCACCTGTAGCCGTTGTTTGCCTTGCCGTGCACGCACCTCGGGGGGGGTACCTTTTCTTTTTGGGGGCGCAGACGGTGGTTGGCAAGCCGCGCCTCCGACAAAAGCCGCATGTTCGACTTGAGTCCTCGGTACCACTGCACCTGTTCCAAGTGGCGATATAATGTTCCCTTGTTGCACATGAAGAACTTCGTAACCGCGTTCTTCTGTGCACCGCGCGCTTTACGCGCCGCTGTTCGCTCCATATCGCTGACCAAAATGCCAAAATACGATTCACTGGTTTGGGAGCTGAGCGGGTTGCCCGACTCCGGGAGGTACACGTCCGTCAACCATTTCGCGTAATCTTCGTACAACTCGCGTGTCAGGAGCGTAGCGACCGGCACGGATTCGTGTTCATGGAGCGCGAACTTTCCACGCGCTGCTTCGTCGTCGCGCAGCCATCGGTTAAACAGCGTTTTCGTGGGGAGCTCTGCGGCTTTCACAGGGAAGGCAACCAGCCTTTTTCGGGCAACCAACGCATCGGTGCCTCCGGCGGTGCGCGCTCCTCTGTGGAAGGGGATTACAGATCTGAAAAAATAACAATCCTATATTCGATACTTTTTCGCAGGACGCTCCAATCCCCCGCGCGCGCCGCCGCGCTTCCGCTCGAGCAGCGCGCGAGGCGGCGCGTGTCTTCGTCCTGTCCGTGCCGCGATGCTCACGTGTTCCACGTGCCGAGGCGCGGACTTCGACGAAACCGACGAGGGTTTCTACGTGTGTCATCGGTGCGGCACGCAGTCGCAGGATGTGATTAGGGAAGTCGAGGACGAGGAGCTCGCGTTTAACACCGCGGGGCAAGGCAAGGTGCACGGCGCGCGACGGTTGAAGACGCCTAGTGCGAAACAGGGTGGGGGTGCTGGGCGGGATGGTACATACGGGGGGACACCCGGTGGACCTGGTGTGGGGCGAGACGGAACGACGGACGGGTTTCGGGACCGGGGGGGGGTGGCAACCACATCGTCAAATGACCAAAAAATTGAATCGCCCTCCGAACCCGCCCTGGAGCGCTTCGCCGCGTACTGCGACGGGGTACAAGCCTTGTTACGGAAACAGGTTGGCGTTTTGGTGACCGAGTTTCACTTCGATTCCGGGATCGTGGAAACCGCGCACGCGCTTTGGGTGTCGTTCCTCGATAACTCTGGCGTGCTCTCCGCCGACTTCGGGGATGAGCAAACGTTTCGCAAAGGCTTTGGAAATAAACCGACGGGAAAGGAAAGTGACGAATCCGACGATGACCGCGATGACTCTGGTAAAGAGTCTTCTGACGACGATGACACGGATGACGACTCTGGTGACTCCGATACCGACTTCTCTACCCAGCGCAACCGGCGCCGCGAAAAGGCGTTACGTCGTGTGGCTAAACAGACGTTGGTCAAGAAAAAGGCGAAAAAGAAAACGGTCACGTTTCGCGCGTGGGCGGTTTGCGCCGTACCGCCGCGGGTCACGGTTGCGATTTGTTACTTAGCGTGTTTGATTCACCGCGCACCAGTGCACCTCGGAGATTTCCACGGCTGGGCGCGGGACGGGCGGTTTCCCTGGATCAGGGAAAGCGTGGCGGTGGCGGTGACGTGCGCGCGGCGGGAAGAGGAACTTTTGCGAAAGTTTTCTTTCGCGCCCTCCAAAAAAGAAACCGAAAGCGCGCTCCAAAAAGCGTCGCGCGAACGCTTCGCCGCGCCGCTCGCCACGGCGCTGGTGCAAAGCGGCGTGCCCAAGATACACCTCCTTGAGGCCTCCACAAGGCGTGTGGTTTTTTATCTACATACAGGCACCAAACAGACCCTTGTGCCTCCCCTGAACGCGTCCGCGTTTCTCGACCGGTGGTGCTGTGCTTTTTTTCCCGACTCGCAACCGTTTCGCAAGCGTGCGAAACGCGCGCTTTGCCTTTACCAGGCCCCAGGGTACCGGCACGCCTGGCAATCGAGTAAATGCGGCGAGGACGCGAGTGTTGATGGTGACGAAACCCCGAACACCCGAGGTGTCTCCGCCCCCGCGCACGCGCACGCCGCGGCGCTCCTCTTGGCGACGATGAAAAGCAGTTTCGGGTTGACGGACGAATGTGTTTGGGACTGGCGGCGGTGGGTTAGTTTCGTGGAAAGGTTCGGTACCGGTGGTACGGTGGGTACTCACCCTGGTACTGCTGACCCGGAGGACGCTTGCTACGAAAATCGCGAAACTCAAACCAAACAATCCGCCGATTCCTTCATCGCGTACTGCCGCGACCACGTCCTGGCCGGCCGCGTGGTGGACCCGCCCAGGGACCGCGTGGTGGCGAACCTGTGGCGAGCGTACGAAACGCTTCCGCTTGGTGGAAATAAAAATAACCCCCCCCCCCCTGGAATCGAACCGGTCCGGGCTGTTACGAGCAATGCTGGTAACGCCCCTGTCCCTAATACCTATGCTGGTAACGCCCCATGGCTCAATACCTACAATGCCCATACCCCAACGCCTCTCGATTTGCCCACCGGTAACCACGCCTATTGGGCTGGCCCGGTCGCCTTGCAAGACGCGCCTTCGCCGTACCGAGCGTGCGTTTGCGCGTTGGCGCTGAAAACTTTCGTGGCGCCGACCGTTCTGCACGCGTGTGTGCGGCAAGTAGACTTCGCGTTTACCGCGCGCGAGCGGTTTCTTGAAAAAGAGTTTGTGGAATTCAAGAAACGGGCGCTCATTGAAAGGAAGGAAACTCGGGCCAGGCTGGGCAAGAAACCGATGGGGAAGCGAAGCAAAAAGTAGCGTAGCGTGAGGCGTCACGAGTAGAAATTGCTTAGAGCGATACCACCGCGTTTAGACCGTCCATGTGCTTTTCTCCTGCCGATAACTATTTCATCTGTTCCAGGGTACTATCTGACTAGCAGTACTGAATACTAATACCCGCCCGCTAGCTAGTGCTACTTCAGTAGTGGTACTAGTGCTATTTCGCGGCTAAGCGTCCGAATCGCGCGACTGGGAACACCCGCGAGGTTATTTTGCCCGCCACGTTCTCAACAGGCAAGTACCCCCACACGTGCCCGTCGTTCGATTTTCCGCGGTTATCCCCGAGCACGAAAAGTGACCCTGGTGGTACGGTCGTCTGGTCCAGGGAGTACGTGCCAGGTTTGCACACGTCTTCGCAATCTGCGCTTCGGCTCGACAATTCTTTGCCACGACTACCTCCTACCCCGGGGTCAACCCCCACCGGCGTCCCACTCGCGTACCACGTCTCAAGGATTCCGTTTCGCGTTAGCTTTCCATTTTCAATCGCAATGACATCACCGGCCACCGCGACGACTCGCTTTACGAAAAAATCGTTCGGCCCGGGACCGACGCCGACGGTATTTTTGATTTGCTCCACCAGTTTCGGTGGCGGGGAGAAAAATACGACGTCGCCGACTTGGGTACCGACAATACTTCGTCGTCGTTTGTCCACCAACATGGTGTCCCCTTTCAAAATAGTAGGCGCCATGGAGTTCGAATTGACGCTCGTGATTTGCACAAGGTCGGTTTTCGTGACCCCGACGGTTAGTAACAGCAACGTCGAAAAACTCACAGTGACGCCGATTGCCCAAAACAGCTCATCGAACACCGACCGGAGCTCCGCCGCGTTTACATCGACCTCGACGCTACCCCAGGGCGTCCAAGTGGGGTTTGTGAGCTCGGCGCATAGCCGCCAAGGCGAGGTGTTTGAGGTATTTGAAGTATCAGGAGGTCGTTCATCCATAGCGTACTCTGGGACTCTTTCTTCCACACCAACGCCAACGCTTCGCCAGAAAAGGTTCTTCACAAAGTACCGCTGCCCCGCGTACAGCCCCAACGGCTTACAAGTACACCCCGCGATCGCGGTTCCGTTTCTGGTGATGTCGCGTGGTTTGTCCTTCATGTCACGTGTGTTTCGCGACGCGCTTTCGCGGTACCGCAGCAACGTGTTGTTCACAATGGAAAGCATTCGTTGGGGTGACCCTGCTGGACCTCCTGCTTTTGCGAACTTTCGCGAAACGGTTTCGGGTGAGTAATCCACAATCAGCGCGCCGTACGCGTTCGCAAAGAACAGGGAAGGGATGACGATTGTTGTTGTTTTTACTTCTTGAGTCAGTTCCGAGTTATCAGTGGTACTCTTGGTATGGTCCTCGGCACTGAAGAGCACTAGCGGCAACACGTCTCCCGCCAGTGACGACGTGTAGGCGTACTCGGCGGCGGACCAGTTGAACTTGTTTCTTATTTTTTTGTCTGCGTTTTTTCGTAACAAAACTTTAACAACTTCGTCGTGTCCGAACTGCGAGGCCCACATCAACGCCGTGCTGCCGTTCTCGTCGCCCTGGTTCACGTCAACCCCCGGGGTGTCCAGTAACCGGGTCACGGTCCGTAAATCGCCCCACCGAGCCGCGCGGTGCAGCGATGGTGACCGAATAGTAGTGCTCGCGCCGAACATGTCTGGGCGAGTCACATCGCTGGTCGACGCGGTAGGCACCTCATCTCCATCGCGAGACACCGCGCGGTGCCGAGACGCGCGGTGCGAATACGCGCGGTGCGGACACGCACACGGTGCTTGCGAAGCCCGGACAACGCGGGGCTCGCCGCGCGCCACGACCGGCGCCGCGATGGCCGCCATGTCGCGAGCAAGCCCGCGTGGGGAGAAGTGAGCGACTCAAAGGATGACGTCGACTAACAAAAGAGTCGTGGAAAAGAACGAAAAATTCGACCGAGCTTGTGTTCATTTCACTTACCAGCATACCAGGTAGTACAGGTACTACAGGCACTACAATTACATGGTTATCAATCGTGCGCTCATCTATACTCGCGCGTCGCTACACGTACGCGTCGCATTCGCTTTCGCTTTCGCTTTTGCCCACCGCGCCGGCATCCCTGAGAATCTGAACAATCGCCTCGTGGCCCATTACAGCGGCGATGTACACTGGCGTCGTTGGCGTTCCGCCGATATCCGTCTTGTTGACATTCGCTCCCGCCCCTAAAAGCGCCTGTACTACCGTCTCGTGGCCCATTCCAGCGCCAATGTACAGTGGCGTCACGCCGTTATCCGTCGCCTTGTTGATATCCGCGCCCGCCTCGATCAGCGCCCGCACTATCGCCTCATGGCCGTTTTGAGCGGCGATGTACAGCGGCGTCACGCCGTTATCATCCGCCTTGCTGACGTCCGCGCCCGCCTCGATCAGCGCCCGCACTATCGCCGAGTGTCCCTTTTGAACGGCCATGTACAGCGGCGTCACGCCGTTATCCATTGCCTTCTTGTTGACATCCGCGCCTGCCTCGATCAGCGCCCGCACAACCATGTCGTGGCCCTCTTGAGCTGCGATGTACAGCGGCGTCGTGCCACTAGTCCCTGCCTTCTTGAAGTCCGCACCCGCTTCGGTCAGCGCTCGCACCACCCTCTCGTGTCCCTTTCCAGCGGCGATGAGCAGCGGCGACCAGTCGTCATCCCTTGCATTGTTGTCGTCAACGCCCGCTTTGATCAGCGCCCGCACCACTGCCTCGTGGCCCTTTTCAGCGGCCGTGAACAGCGGCGTCGTGCCGTTCTCAAAAACAAATTGTTGACATCCGCGCCCGCCTTCTCGTGGCCCTTTTCGGCGGCGGTGTACAGCGGCGTTTTACCGCCGCCGTGCACCGACACCGCCGTGGGCGCACACGTCTCCGCGCACCCCGGGCAGCCGTTCTCGCGCAACCACTTCAGTACAGCGGGGTGCCCGCCATCTCTAGCCGACTCGCTCGTCGTTTTGTCCCACGGGCAGCCGTTCGTGCGCGCCCATTGCAGCACCTGGAGATGCCCGCCCTCCGCCGCGTATTTGCACGTGTTTAATTCCCACGGGCAGCCGTTCGCGCGCAACCACTGCAGCATATGCAGCTGCCCGCACCTCGCCGCCGCTGCGCACGTCGCCGCGCTCCACGGTAAGTTGTTCTCGCGCAACCACTTCAGCACCCCGAGATGCCCGCCCATCGCCGCCGCTGCGCACGCCGCTGCGCACGTCGACTCGTTCCACGGGCAGCTGTTTTCGCGCAACCACTTCAGCACCTTGAGCTGCCCGCCGTACGCCGTGTGCTGGCACAAGTCTTCGTGAAACGTCACACGACCGCGCCGATGCAAACTCTGCAGCGTCCCGAAGCATCCGCGCTCCGCGGCTTCTTTAGGCTTAAGCTCGGTGAACGAACCCTTCTCCCCGATCGCGTCGCGCATCACCTTTGCGAAATCTCGAAATCCCGCGAGCTCTGCGGGTGAATACGACGGAGCTCGCGCGAAGGCGGAGCTCGAGACGGTTGCGTGCGCGTCGGTGTGATCCGTGGCAGTCGCGTCGCGACCGGACGCATCGGAGCTACGCTCGGGTTTGGGGGGCATCCCGGAGGGGGCACGCGCGGATGTTGTGGCGGGAGATCGCGCAATTCTTCTCGGACGAAGAAAAAGACAGGTTTGAGGAAGACGAGAAGTCGGACATCAGGATTCAGAAGCTTCGAAATCAGAGACAAGCTCTCGTGTTTTTACAAGGTGGTGCTACATCTATTCGACGGACGTACAGTTAGTGGTACATCGTCCGTCGCAAATCGTGGGGTTCCCGCACTAAAAAGGCACACAGCGTCGAAGCCGACGAAGGGTCACGTAACACAAAAGGGTCGTAGGGGTCTTGTGAGTTTTTCTTTCGCGAAAGTCGAGTCTCAATTCTCCGCGTCCAGCCGTTTGCGCTCCTTCTTCGTCATCACTTTGTTCGGGCCGTTCAGTTCGAAATCCTCCGCCGCGCGGCGCGCTTCAACCTTGGCTTCCTGTTACGGTCAGGGAGGGAGGGGGGGGGGGCGGGTCAGGGTTTGTTTATTGGTCGGCGAAGGCGAAGCGCGAGGGAAAAAGAAAGGGTGCTTCTCGAAAAAGAATTGGCGCGAATCGGGTCGGTGCTGACGCGACAAGGGATTTTTCTACCGATCGTCGGTCGAGATGGGGTGGGGGTCTTCTGGCACGAACCTTCACCGCTCGTTTAGCCGCCTTCTTTTCCGTTTTCTCGCGCTCCACCGCGGCCATGATCTCGATCTGCGTCAACGGGCGCTTTTCCCGGCCCTTCGCCTTGCCGTTGTTCAGGATACCCTGGCCGAACTCCACGGAGTGCTGCGATGAAGTAAAGAGAGATGGGAAGGTTAGTTGCGAGAGATGAAATGAAAAACGCGACGACACGGCGGCCCGTGCACGGCGTGCTGACGTGGATTGCGAGCCCCGTCGCGGGCTGGGTTTCGGCGACGCGCGTGGTGAGGACGGTTATAGGTGCGATTTGGGGCGATTCCTGGGAAGAGTGACGTACCGCGCCTTCCATTTTGGCCTGGGGGGGGGTGACGGGGATGGGAGGAAAGACGCGTCAGCATATCTCGTGTTGGGTTTTTCACAAAAAGCGTCGAGCGCGGGACCCGGAACGTGCGACGCGAGGGCGCGCTCGAGCGAGTTCCAGTTGCGCGTCTGCGACGATTTGATGGAAGGCATCGTTACGGAACGACTTCGGAGAAAAAACAGAAGAAAGACGTACCGCGTACGCGTTGAGGAGCTGTCCCCGTCCCATGAGCTGGTGGATCACCAAGTACGTGTCCGCCTCGACACCGGAGTCGAGGTGGAACGAGGTCTCGAAGTTCACGGCTTCGGGGGCGGCGAGGCTGGGGGTGCTCATTTGGAAGTTGGTGGGGGTGGTTTTGGTGGTGGCGGTGGGGTGCGACTACGTTGTGTCGACGAAGGCGGTTCGTTCGTGGGAACGAAGGGTGGCTTGACGGAAGTCGTGCGCGGTGGGGAATGATGCGATCCCAAGAAAAGATCATTTCGTGTTGAAAAAAAGTCGTCAAAAAAACACGATCCGAGTCAGCTTGGCCACGTGGCCTTTGAAAAGACGCGCGAATGCTCTTGGATTATGCATTCCTTGCGACTCTTTGCCTGTTAGGTCTCCGAATGCACCTCCCAATGCTGCCGGCATGTCAAAATGCGAAAGAGAGACGGAAAGGAAAGCCTTTTTGAACGCTGACATGATGATGATTGTCGTGCCTCTTCGCGCATCAATCAGATCGACCCGCTCGGTCTCGCCGCGCGGTTCGCCCGCGGTAACGCGCGATGAGCGATGTGTCACCCGACCCGGTGGGAAAAGGGTTGCCAAACCACCCGCCTTCTGTGGAAGGCATAACCCCCACCGCGCTGTTCGCGAAGCACGCGGACGGCATGGAAACGGAAAAAGCGCCTTCCAGTGCTTTCAACGAACGCGCGTCCTCCACCAAGAAGGTGGGGCTGGTGAAGGACCAGCTGGAGCTCACCGAGGTCCGGCAACGCGACGGCAGCGTTCGGAACGAGGTACGTCTCCACCAGGGGCTGTGTGTCTAAACCCCACACCAAACACCGCGTATTCGCCGTGTCCCTCAGAAGGGGGTTCGATTCAAAACGTGGTGCTGCCGACACCGTTCCAAGAGATGTGTTTCTTTCGCGTCCGGCGCCGCCGAGATGGGCTCTTAACGAAGTGGCCTTGTCGCGACCTGGCGTCCTACGCAGGACGACGTGTTGGGTTTGACTCGTCATCGACCAAACGTGGACCACGACTCACGAAGGATGCGAAAGGCTCATCCCACACACGTCTCAGACGCGGGGTGAACCGGCACTGGCACCGGCACGAACGCGGGTAGGACGTGGCGCCGCGAATCGGACGAATCTGCTTTTTTTTTTAGGGCGCTCTTTTCTTTTCCTTTTTTTTTTGATTGCTCCCCATCTCACCGTCTCGTCGCCCCATCTGTACACCCCCACCAACCCCCCCAAAAAAAGATTCTCGGCATCGACGAGGACCTCAGTTTCGACAAGGGTTTCTTTTTAACCATAAGGGCGATTCAGCTTTTGAAAAAGCAAAGCGGGGGCAAGCCCATTCTCGTGGGTATCGCCGGCCCGAGCGGCGCGGGGAAGACTGTTTTTTGTCAGAAAATTCAAGACTTCATGTACGGATTTCCCAATCACCACACACCGCCTCCCTGATTGCCCATACCAGACTGACACTTTCTTGTTAATCGTGCCAGGCCCGGGTTGTGCGTTTTGTCGATGGACATGTACAACGACGCCACGCTTTTGCTTGATGGCAATTTCGACGACCCGAGGCTAACCGATTACGACTTGCTCATGGAAAACCTACAAGACCTGAAGCAAGGGAAAACCGTGGAGACGCCGGTGTATTCGTTCAAAGAAAGCAAGCGCGTGGGCACGAAAACCGTGCCGTGCCCCGAGTCCAACGTCATTTTGGTGGAAGGCATCTACGCGCTTTCGGACAAGCTTCGGCCGTTACAAGACCTGAGGGTGTCCGTGTCAGGAGGCGTGCACCTGGATTTAGTGAAACGCGTGATGCGTGATATCGACCGAAGTGGCCAGGACCCGGAAGACATAATCCACCAGATCTCCGAAACCGTGTACCCCATGTACAAGGCGTTCATCGAACCCGATTTGCGAAGGTACGTATTTCCCAACCCATATCCCGCCTCCCTGTTTACTGCACTGTATGGAGTACAGTATGCCCTTTTCAATCCCGGATATACACATTACGAATAAAGACTGACACTTTCTTTTATTCATCTCAGCGCGCATTTACGTGTGGTGAACTCGTTCAACCCGTTCGCCGGGTTCGCGGACCCTACGTACATTTTGAAATCCTCCGAAGTCGTGACGGGCGAGGCGATACGAAAAGTACTGGACCAGGACGGAATTATAGAAACCTCCGAGTGCGAGACGACGGATATTTACCTCCTACCTCCGCACGAAGACCCCGAAACCTGTACCTCCTGGCTCAGGATGAGGAACAAAGACGGCCGGTACACGTTGATGTTCGAAGAAACCATGTGCGACGGCGACGTGATGATCTGTCCGCGGATCAAGTTCGAGGTGGGGGTTCGGATTCTTGGTGGGTTGATGGGCTTGGGGTACGAAGTCGGCGCGATTATGAAACGCCGTTCCAAGGAATGGAGCGACGAGCTGTTGACGATTAAAATAGACTGGATCGAGGGTTTGGATCGGTCGTTCACGCAGATCCAGGGAAAGGTCCGCGCGGCGGTTGTTGAAGCGGGGTCCAAACTAGGTTTAGATGAAACCTACATCCCGTACAGCTACATCGAACAAGTGCAGTACGAGGAAATCACCGAGGAGCTTAGGCACATGACCAACGAGATGAAGGTGCGGGGCTTTCCCACTCACCACACACCTCCTACGCGATTGCCCATACATTCCGACTGACACTTTCTTGTTAATCGTATCAGGATAAGTTCCTAAACGCGGCGTCGCGGGCGAGTTTGCCCCCGCACCCGGCCGAGTTGCGCCGGCCGTCGTCGCCGTTCGGCGGGTACGGGGGCCCCAACGGCGGGCACAAGATGATGCAAGCCGGATCCGGCGCCAAGGGCAAGGGCAGACGGACGCAGCGTGAGGAGAGCGTTTCGCGGTTACAGGACGCGGTGAGCGGTCGCGGGCGGGGGGGCTCGGGTGGCGGGGGGCGGGGGTCCTCGCGCACCGACTCACGCGAAGGCGAGTGGAGCGCGCGGACGGATTGGACCGGCGGCGGGAACGGCGAGTCGTTATCGGGGTCGCCTCCCGGGCCGCCTCGGTCCCCGCGAGCCAGCGCTATGTTCGGGCAAGGCAAGCCGCCGCCGTCGCCCGGGGGGCACTCGCAGCACAACGGCGCGCGTGCGGAGTCGGAGTCTGTGGATGCGTCCGCGTCGGAGGATACCAGGTTCCTCGGCGTCGACGGAGCACCGACGGAGCACTCCCCGTTTGGGATGGGATACCAAGGTGGCGGTGTCACCAATTACCCAGGCGGCTCAGGGCGCTCGTCCCCCAACCCGTTCGCGGACGGCGCCTTTGTGGGTGGTCTGGAGGTTGGCGGCGTGAACCGCTTAGAGGGGCGGTTGAACAACTTGGCGCAAAGGGTGGAGGACTTAGCGGCGAACGCGGCGCGGCGTAACGAAAACGGCAACGGCGACACCGGTTCCGCCGCGCTCATGGCGGAACTAGCGCGTTTGCAGCGGCGCGCGGAGACGCACGACCGGCAGGTACTACTCGCGGCAGGGGTTTGCGTTGCGGGGTGCGCAGCGGTGGCCTTCGCGTGGGGACGCGGAGGGAGGTGATGATGAACGTACATATTTTGGTTCTCTACACTCATCATGTGATAAAGGCAGACCAGACCGCCTGTCTCTCAACATTTATTTTTGCCACAGCTCAAACGCCTCATCCAAACGCCTCGCTGTTTTTCGTCGACGTAGATTTCCCGTCATCAGTCACAGTCCCTCGCGCGCGGCCGGCTTTCCCCCCGCCCAGGCACGATGAGCTCCCTCGCTTTCTCCGCCGGTGCGGTCATGGGCACGCGTGTCGTCTCGAGGACGACCGCTTCCACGTCAACCAACCGCCTGCAAGTCGCGGTGACCGCGAAGCAGGTGCTGGAGGGTAAGGTTGTGTCCATCGCGATGAACAAATCTGCGGTGCTGATGGTGTCGCGAACGGTGCCGCACCCCAAGTACAAGAAACTCATGAAGAAAACCCAGAAGTTCACGTTTCACGACGAGGAAAACGTGTGCGAGGTCGGGGAAACGGTGAGGGTGACGTCGTGCAGGCCGCTGTCGAAATCGAAGCACTTCACGCTCCTGGAGAAGGTGGTGCAGAGGTAAGGCGATGCGCGGGATTGTGTGCGGTTCGGGCGAGACACGAGGCGATGGAAAAATGCGCGACACGTCGTCGTCGCGAACGGCAGTGCGCCGAACGCGACGGGTGACGTTCTGTCTAAACCGCGGCGGCGCGGGTACCGCGCGGTGGGAAGGACACGACGGGCGGGTAAAAACTAGGCGGGTCACACGCGCGCGTGGGGGAGCACGGCGCCGGGACCGGCACGAGGTCGGGGGATCGATTTGTTCGCGAGAAACCCTAACGTGGTGGGGCATTGGTGGTTGGAGGCAGTGTTTTGTTTTTTTAACATAATTAGTTCTAAGCATGCGCTTCGCTTCGTGACTCCCGTCTCGTCTCATCGTCGCTAGTAGCACGCAGTGTCTGGTGTAGATTCGTGTCGTCCCGTGTGGATTCACTGGGTACGCTTACACATATTCGTATGAGCAGTTAGTCTGGCACAGAAACGCAACCCGTTTAGTTTTTCCGGACAAACGCCCGGACGTCCAACACAAACGCGTTGACGTTCCTCCTGAACCGCCGTTTGTTCGCCCGGTCCACCCGGTCCGTCAACCCGCCGCCCGTTGTTAAATTCCGTAACGCAGCCGTTACGGCGGCGTGCGCCCGTGTATCACTTGCCAACCCTTGCAGCAGCTCATCAGCGACCTGACTAAATGCCAGCTGTTCGCAAAGCATCAACGGCAACAGCGCGTCCGCGGCGGGTTCCGCTAACGCGGCGGACGCGTCTTCAAACAGCAGGCGGTTAATGGAAACCTGGCGCGATGGAAAAGAAAAGGTCAGTCGGTCGTGATGTTCGTAACTTGTATGAGCAAACAGTGCACTTGTGATGTATGTTGTGCACTTCCTTTTAATGAGTGGACGTCAAAGAGGGGCTGTAATCAGTACGGCGGAACGTGTTCCATGGGAAATACTCACCTTCATCAGATGGGACAGCACGCCGCCGGAAGTGTCGCCGTCGCCCGTCCCCGGGGCGTTGTGCGCCCCAAGCCCCGCGCCGTGGCCGTGTTTCCCCACTTCCCTGTGGTGGAACGTGGCTAGGCCGGCCAGCGCGGCGAAACTCTCGGCGCCGATTTCCAAATCAAGGTGCGTCACCCCAAACTCCAACGTGCGCATCAGCGTTTTGAACGTTTGCGGGTGCAAGTTCACCACTTTCCGCGGGTACGCCTCTAGCATGTGCGCCAACAGGGTGAAGTACTGGTGGCAAAGCTTGGGAAACGTGAGAAGCTCTTCGGTGAGTAACGGGAGGACCAAGTCCAAACCGAGAAGCACGACCGTAGGGACGTCGATCGGTTCGGCGTTAGGGTTTTGTTGGAGCTGGGCGAGTGAGAAAGCAACGCCGTCGCCGTTGCCTCCCGCGGCTACTCCACCGCCCATCCCCCCAATCCCACCGCCCATCCCCGCGATCCCCGCCCCGCCCGGCCCGAACACCCCCGCGAACGCGCCGCCGCCGCGCGAGGACCCGCCACGCATGCTCCCGCCTCGTTCCGCCGCTTCCGAGAGTTTTTCCGAGTTGGGTCCGGAATCCAAAGACGAACTGGCGGTCACGTCCGCGTCCACGGAGGAGACGTGCGTTAACATGCGAAGCAACGCTTTGACTTCCTTGTACGCCTCTCGCGAACGTTCCTTGCGCAGGCTCCCTTGTTGCTGTTGTTGCTGTGTCGTACCATGGTCACCCAAAACGCCCCGGCCTGACACTCGGTACGTCTCGATTACCTTCATGCAGTGCCCGCAAAGCACCGACGCGTTGCTCGGCGCCAGAAAACAAGCCTGCGCCTCCACGAACTCCTCGGTGAGTTTCAGGGAGAGCCGCGAAACCTAAAGTTACAACCATAGAAAGTGTCAGTCTCGTATGGGCAATCAGTCGGCGGAATGTGGTAAATGGTAAATGCTCACCTGCGCCGATACGACGCCGGCGCTTTGAAGCACCAGCAGCGATACGAAGTGTTCTTTGAAAAAAGCAAACACCGCGGCTTGGCTTCGCGCCGCGCTGGCGCGCGCGGCGCCTCGCAGCGCCTCCAAAACGCAAACCGCGAATAACTCGCCGGTGGGGTGTTTCACGGCGTCCGGATTGGTGGCGATTTGTCGTAAACCTGAATGTGAACGAAAAAGTGTCAGTCTTGTATATCGCGATGTATGGACAAACAGTCGGAGGTAAGACGTCCCTTCTGGTACGAGTATGGGCAATCAGGTAGGCGGAATGTGGTGGGTGGGAAAGGCCCTTACCAGCCCCAGCCGCGAAAAGCGCGCGGGTGATGTACTCTTGGCACTGCTGTTCCCCAGCGAGGCCTTCCGCGGCGCGGCAAACCGCTTCTGTGACGAGCCGGTGGATTTCAGGAGGAAAAGTGGGACTGGTGGGGATCGATCCTGGGACTGACTGATTACCAAAGCCACCGCTCATACCACCCAGCGCGCCGCTCGCGCACTCCATCAGGGACCGCCAGCTCTCAAGCGACCCACACGCGCGACACAGCGCTCGGCGCCTGGTAAGCGCCGGGAGCAACATCTTCGCCGCGACGCGCTGCGCGCTCTGTTCCCCTGGAAACCGAGTCAAAGCAACTAAAGCGACTTTCAGTAAAGCGTCCACCGCGTGAACACCCCCCCCTTCCTCACTGAAAGGCGACGGGTTGGCGAGTTTCGCGATCCCGCCCCGCACCCGGCTCTCGCCGTCGCCCACCAAACCCAGCGCGGAAAGACTCGGCCGGTTCGCCCCGAACACGCTCGCGTGCGCTTTTGTTGTAAAAATAAAGTGTCAGTCTTTCGCAACGTGTGAGAGTAATTACTCTGGACAGTCGGCAAAACAGACGTTTGGGATTTGGCGAAAGCCCCTACGGCCGTACCTGATCCCCCCACGTCCTCCGGCATCAAATACGTATCCACCCACCGAGATGCGCCCCAGCAGAGCGTCTCTATGAGCCGTGGGGACACCGCGCCTTGTGCCAGCGCGTTTTCGTCAAGGCAAAGCAGCACGACGTTAAGGTAGCTCGTGGACGCGGTTTCCACGGGTGACTTTTGCCCAGACGCGTTTCCGCCGTCGCCAAAGTTCACGGTCCACCGCCGGGTGCTTAGGATACATAACAGAAAGTGTCAGTCTTGAGTGTACTGTATATCGCGTGTATTGGACGATGTATGGACAACAGTCAGGGTAATCGGTCGGAACAGTCACCAGCTTCGGTAAAACAGTGCACTAGTGCTGTATGTAGGATACTTCCTTTTAATGACGGCCGTGGACGTCAAAGAGGGGCGGCAGAAACGTTGTGCCGTCTGATTTGGGAAAGCCCCTACGCGTACCACTCCGCGATTGACTCCGGTGGAAGCGGGAACTCGCCCTCGAACGGGTCGCACAGCACGTGCGGCGTGAGTCTGGCGAGCCACCACAGCTCCTCTAAGGTTTCGCTCGGGTCCACGTTTTGCGTCGCCAACGCCTGGGCTAGTGCATTTTTCTTACCCTCCATCGCCGCGCATAATAACGCGAGACTCTCCTCAGGTGCCGCCCGTCCCACCCGCGCCGCTAAACTCAAACGTTCATCCAGCGCAGCCGCGCCCGCTTTCCCTTCCTCTTCCTGGCCGTCATCTTCTTCGTGCGCGGCGGAGGCGGCGGCGACCAAGCCGGCCCTTAGGTACGTCTCGAAAACAGCGGCGCACGCCCGCGAAGTCTCCACTTGTCCCGGGAACGGGCAGTCCGTGTCCACCGCGCCGCCGCCGCCGACGAACGTCCCGACCTCCTGCCCCGCGCGCGACCGCTCCGCGAGGTTCGCCCAAGCCTCCATGCACGAGCGCAGTGCTTCGTCAAGGGCGCCGCCTTCGTTTTCTAACAAAAGCGCCCCAGCATCGAGAAGCGCGACCGTGAGCTCGCCAAGAGTCGACGCGAGCGGCGTCGGCGAGGCTCCGGTGTCTGCAAAGGAACTGGAACTCGTTTCAAAAAAAATCCCCGGCGCGTGAATCGCGGAAAGCGCCGCTATTGACCGCGCGCCGTCTTACGATAAATAAAGAAAGTGTCAGTCTTGCATGGGCAAACAGTCGGGCGGATTTGGGAAATGCATGCCGTACCTGCCATGGTTTCCTCCGCGTCACCCACGCCAGCGCACGCGTTTGCTACTACCTGTCGCGCCGGTGTCAGGGCGTTTGATAGTGAAGACGCGCACTTTCCAAAGTGCGCCCTTCTGGTTTGCTCGGTCGGGTCTTCCGTTTTATTCGGAAACACGTCCCCCGCGAGCGCGCACATGTTGGACACGGCGGTGCGCGCGTTCGCCGTGACAGAGGTGATATTTTTTATACGTGTGTTTCCTGAAGCAACCCCGGATTGCCGGGAAGCAGCCCCGGCTTCCCTGCCCGAGGCGTACAAAGTGAAAACCCAGTCGATCGCCCCCGGCAACAACAGAGCGTCCCTCCACCCCACCCCGGGTGCTATTTTCACCGCGTCGCAGGAGAGGCCGTCGCTCGCCCTCGAGTTCTCTCCTTTCGCGCTTTTGTCGCTCAACCCGAACCCGAACCCCCCTCCGTGTTGTCCGGTGAACTGAAAGTCCCAGGAAAGCGCGGTGTTTATTAGCCTAAGAGACGCGACGCAAATGCCGTCGTCCGTGCCTTGTGGCGCAAATGCCGTTTGCGCCGCGGTTTTCGCGAGCCCCACGCCGTGCGAGAAAAACGCGCTCAGAAAATCGTTCTGATACGATAAAAAAGAAAGTGTCAGTCTTGTATATCGCAATGTATGGACAAACAGTCAGAGGTAATAGTCCCTTCTGGTACGAGTATGGGCAATCAGGGAGGCGGAATGTGATTGGTGGGAAAGGCCCTTACCTGCAGCGACACTCGGCAGCGCTCGTGGAAGTCCCACGGCAGGTGCATGGGCGACGCGGTGCTTGGGGCGAACTCGGTGATTACTGCGGAAAAGAGGTTCAACCCAACCACTCTGGCGTGCGGGGTGTTGGACATGGACACGGCTTGTTCCGCCTCGGCGAGCATGCGGGACCGGTGTTCGTGCACGCGGAGGGCGACACGTTGGTAGTCGCTTTGCGTCGCCCCGGTTCCCAAACTTGTTTCGTCAACATCAAGCCACGCCCGTTTGATCATCACCGCGAGGACGCTTATTAGCTGCGACGTCACGACGGGCATTGTGGACGCGGGAGCGGCGGCGGCGTTTGCGTTATCGTTACTTCCCAGCAAAACGCTTAAGCAAAACTGTCGCAACCCCGCGCGCTCCTCGGGCGGTAACGCGGCCCAGTCCCGCAACGCCGCATCACGCAACGTGGTCGAGGCTTGGAAACACGCCTCCACCACACCCGAGGTACGCAAAATGTGCCGGCACGCGGGCAACGCGTGCGGTGACCTGCGGAACTCGATAAGCGTTTGCTCGGACGCCGCGCGGTGCGCGGGGTGCGCCAACCCAACGCTCGCGCGCTCCACCGCCAAACGCGCGCCATCCAGATCCATCTTGCGTCTGCTGCTACCGACAATCGCGGACTGATCACTCACTGCGATTCACACTGACCGTCACCTCCCACGCGTGTCCAGTCGCACCCGTGGAGTCTCCGGAACACCCGCTACGCGCGGCGGCGGGGACGGCGCGCGGAGGAATGGACGTACTGCAGACAAATGCGGGGGAAAAATCAAAAATAAAACTGCGTTGGTCGCAAAAAGCGTGAGCGGAAAAGAAAGTCGCCCCGCAGAGCACGAGAACGCGTGGAGCGGCTGTACGAGAGTGACGCGACGTGACGTGACACGACCGCTGATGTTACGTCGGTGCGTTCCGCCGAGTGTCGGACACGTTGCGTCATCGCCGTGATTGGTACGCACAACTCCTTATTACTCAAAAAGTTTCTCTCCATCACACTCCGTCCCCGTTCCTCAAAAAGATGATAACTCAAAAAGAATTTAGATTACTTCTTGCCCTTCGCCAAATCCGCCTTGGCGTCGTACTTGATCGCCGCCTTCGCCTCCGCCGCGGCCCGGGCGTCGGACATCACCCCGAACTTCACCTTGGGCGAGTGCGACATGGTGTTGATGCCTTCCAGGGTGTAGCTGCTCATGCTCGCGTTGGAGCTGGCTTGGCCTCGGCCGTACTCGCGCGAAAGACCGCCGCTGCTGGCTTGCGACGCGATGGCGAAGGCATTGGCGGCTTTGGCGGCGGCCAGTGCGGCGACCGCGGTGAACCCAACCAGCGCGGCCCGGCGGGTGGACGGCTCGCTCTTCGCGACGACTGTCAACTTGACCGTGGTTTTCTTGGACGACCCAACGGTCTTGGCGACCACGCGGACGGGCGCGACGGCGGCGGATTGAGTGAGGGCGAACATCTTGCGTCTGTGAAAAAATGGGTGGCCGAACGTGGGGACAGGTGGGACGAGGTCAGTGACTGGTGGATGAAGTGGTACCCTTGTTACCCGTGTTCCTTGTCGCCGTGTGAGAATGCACCTCGGTGACCTACTGACAGGCGCGGACGCGACGAACGCGCGGCGTGTGTGACTGCACAGCACGTGAGGACGGATGATGTGTGGGGCATCGGCGTGTCTTGACTTGACGATCGCCACCGCGTGTCCCTAAACGCGACGCGCTTCGTCACGGCGACGAATCGAGGGCACGTATGAAACGCATCACGCGATGGAAACCGTTCGGTGGGCGTGGTGCGTACCTGACGGCGGGTAGGGTGCGTGAATGACCGCCGCGCACGCGCTGCCGTGGGTTTTCGCCCATTGTTGGATGGACTCTCCACTTGGTAGGTCAAATCCGTCGGCGTGATTGGACGAGGCCGTGCTTCGGATTTTGGGTCGATTTTTTTTGCCTCGTTTTCTTGCGATCAAAAAGAAAACACCAAACCAAAAGGGACAGGTGGTGAGAGCAGAGTTTGCGTCTCCAAGGGTGAAATTGAAAGGTGAAGCGATGTGAGATGAGTCGCAGTGAAGCGACAGGAGATGAGTCGCAGTGGAGCGGTGAGTTCTCGAGAGTGAGTTCTGGAGTAATTACCCAATGCTTCTCAATAAAAACAGCCGTACCCCGCGTCGCGCCGTTCCGCTCACAACCCCTGGTCCGGCCGTTTCCCCTCCCCGTTCAAAATCCCCGGGTCCGCGCCTTTTTTGACTAAGTACTCACTGATGTCCTCGTACCCGTAGGCGCAGGCGAAGTGTGCGGCGGTGTTCCCTTTTTCGTTTTGCGCGTCCAAACGAACGCCAGCGCGCACCGCCGCCTTCACCAACCGTTTCCGGTTGTTCTGCGCCGCCACGGCTAACACCTGTGATTGGTGCACGAAAAGTGGTCAACGTCTTGTATATCGCGATGTATGGACAAACAGTCACCAGCTTCGGTCTTGTATGTGTATTACGTAAACAGTCAGGGCAGAGGTAAGACGTCCCTTCGCAGGACGAGTATGGGCAAACGTAGGTGCCTGGATTTGGGAAAGGACCAAGGCCGTACGTACCGTGTTGCCGTGTTTGTCCCGAACGTTCGGGTCGAAATCCAGAGCTTTTAACATGCGCTCAACCTCGACGTGCCGGTTGTTCCTGGTCTTGCTGAAAATCGGGTGGTCGGAGACACCTGTTGATGACGTTTCCACGACCGGGACCGCATCATTCATTCCTTGTCGCGTTTCTATCAACCGTACTTGAGATGTTTCCTTCGTACTCGCGACGCGTCGACCTTCCTCGGCCACCAGTGCGTCCCGCATCTCAAGCTCCTCCTCCGCCTCCGCTAAGTCCCGGGCCATCACTAACATCTTCGCCTCCGCTTTGGCTAACGCGGATTGGGCGTTGTTAAGTCGCGTTTGCAAACTCTCCACTTGTTTCGACAGCGTCGAATCCAGCGACGATAATTTTGTTTCCAACAAGGAAACGGCTCGCGCCTCCGCGTCCATCGCGTGCTGTCTTTCATCGGTAGCACGCGCAGTACTGACACTCATCTCATGAAGTTCAGCTTCCGTACGTTCCACGCGTCGTTTCCACGTCTCCGCATTAGCATCAGCTTCGTCGCGCAGACGCTTGAGTTCTACAAACTCTCTCTCCTTTGCCTCTAACTTTTCTTTGTGTTGTTGCAGCACTGCAGCGTCGCGGCGTGAGGTTTCGTTTTGCACTCGGATTAGCGTTTCGTTTTCGTCGCGTAACTTTTGGAACCCGCCGCTAAGCGTGTCGTGCGTTTCCTTTAAAGTAACCAGTTCGCCACTCAAGTCGTCGCGTTCGGCTTGGGTGACCTTTGCCGACGTCGAGACGTCCGCCAGTCGTTCGGAAAGCGCGTACTCGGCGAGAAGAGCACGCGTCGCTTCCTCCGCCGCGGCGGCTCTTAGCGCAGCGACGTCCGCCAACTCCCTCTCCTTCGCCGCTAAAGCATTCGCAGCGTCCGCGCGCGCTTCGGACGCCGCGCGCGTGTTTTCGCGAGCCTCGTGAAGCGCCTCCTCCAAACCGGTCTCCCTCGCCCTGCTCGTCTGCGTCGTGTCCCTCAACGACGACTCGGCGTCCGCTCTGAGCTTCCTTTCCGCGTCCAGCGCTTCGCGCGAAGAGCTCTCGCGTTGCTCCGAAGACGCGCGCGCCTCGGCCGCGGCGCTCTCCAGCGCGAGGCGCTCAGCCACCGTGCGCGACGAAAACGCGGAGGAAGAAGCCAAAGAGACGGCAGCCTCCGCTTCCGCCGCCGCCTCGCGCGCCGACGCCGCTTTCGGCGCAGCCGCGGCCGCGGTCTCTCTTGCCGTGGCGATCGCCGCGGTCGCGGCCACGGCAGCCTCGCGCTGGAGTGCCGCCTCACGCGACGCATCTGCCAACTCGCGCTCGAGCGCCTCCGCGGTCGCCGCCGCCGCCGCCGCGCGGTTCTCCGCCTTGGCGAGGCGTTCGCGCCACGCGATGTCGCTCGCTAGCATCTCGCGTCGGCTCTCCAACAGGCGCGTCTCCAAGTCGCGCTCGCGCGTTTTAGAGAGTTCGCTCACTTCTTCATGGTGCGCTCTAGACGTGTTGGTCGCTTCGCGCGCCGCGAGCTCCGCGGCGTCGCGTTCGACGCGCGCGGCGTTTAGTTCCTTTTCCAACGCCTGCCCGGCGCGGACCGCGGCGTCGCGCGTTTGTTCCAGCTCCTCGTTCGTCGCGCGTTGCGTCTCCCTCAGCGCTACGTGCGCCTTCTCCAAATCGTCTCGCGCGGTGGTTTCCGCCGTGAGCTTTTCGCGCCACGCCGTCTCGGACTTAACGTTAAGCTCGTGTTGCTCCGCTGCACTCGCAAGCCGGGTCGCGTGCCTCTGCTCGCCAGCCGCAATAGAACAACGCAGGGTTTCGATCTCACCCCTGAGCACCTCTTCCTGTTCCGCGGTCTTGGAAGTCGTGGCGCGTTCCACTCGCCGCCTCGCGCGCAACTCCTCCTCCGCCGCGAACTTCGCCGCGCTCATCGCTTCGAGCTCGGCGGCGGCGGCTGAGGCGCGTTCCCGCCAAGCAAGCACCGCCTCGGAGCCCACCCCGCCAATCGGTCCGGACGGCGGTACCGACATGGCGAGCCGCGCCAGGTCCGCGTGACGCAGACCGGGAGCCGCGGTTGTTGCCGTGGAGTAGGAGTGTTTCTTTTTGTTTTTTGAACCCTTCAACTCCAAAAACCTCAAGCCGTGGCCTTCGTCCTCGGAAACTACACTTGACTTGTCATCGTTGCCACCTCCGTCGAACTCCGTGGACGCGAGTGTGCTGTAGGACATGACGGATTCGGCGTCGTCGTCATCCACCACGCTGCTTCGACGCGACGCCAAATCTGGGTCGTTGAAAGCGCTTATTTTTTCAGTCGTTTGTTTCCGCTTCGTAAAACTCCGCCACCGACGCGGCCCCGGCTCGCCGTCGTCCGAGTCAGAGTCCGGGTCGTCCGAGAGTGGGTTTTCGTGATCGTCCGGGTTTTGATTTTCTGAATCAGTCCGTGTGTTGCCCTTGCTTGCGTGTTTTCTATCCGGAGTCGTATGGGTAACCAGTCCGCCTTCCATCCGCGCTCTTCGCCTCACCGCGTCGAGCCACGTTTTCATGGCGAGCCTCGAGTTGTTTTGTAAACTCATGTCTAAACCCAGCCGTCCCATCAAACGCCACAGCCCTAACTTACGTAACCGCTCGCGTATGCGGTCGTCTTTTTCAGAGGATTCACGCGTCCGTGCTGTGGTTTCTTTTTGCCAACGAACCGCCGCTTCTCTTTGCGCCGCCAGATCTCGCCGCGCCCACACCAGCTCGGCGTGCGACTCCATCCCGGACAGCGCCACGGCCGTGGCGTCGACGAGCTCATGTTTGGTGGCGTTGAGCTCGCGCCGTAGGCGCTCGTTTGGTGCGTCAGACGAGGTCGACGTTGAGGCTGTGGGTTGGTGCGCGTTATCACACGCAACGGGAGGACTCGTCGTCGTGTCTCGTGTCTCGCGTCCAATCCCACTTCCAATGGACGGCACAACCTCTCGTCGGGGCGCCGCGACGCCCGTGGGTGGCATGGGACCTAGGGTCGCCGCGAACCCGAGTTTGGGTCTGACGTCGGTTGGGTTGTCACGTCTGTCACCCACAGAAACACGGCCATCCATCCCGCAGGGCGCAGGGAGCCACCCCAGCTCCCCGCGCGCGTGCCCCACACAATAATCCAGATTGTTTCCTTCGCTTTTGGCAAGCACCTTCGTTTTTTCGGCGTGCTGCCTCTGCTGCTGCGGCTGTTTCGCTCGCGAAAGGCGAGCTTCGGAAAAACTCTTGGAAACAACCAAACTGTACACGTGTACAGTCAGAGTGTGAGAGATATTTAGCGCCCCGGGGGGATCCGCGAGCATGATTCTGTCTCTTGCGTTGAGTCAATAGACGGCAGCATGCCTCCATTTTGGATGAGAAAAAGCAAAACAGAAAAAGTGCATCTCGCGGGAAAAAGTGCATCCCGGGCCGCCCCTTCCTTCAGAGGCGACGGCGCGGACGAGGCCGACACGCGCACGGACCACGCGGGTTACCGGCGCTGCGCGTGCTTTGAAGCACACACCTAGCTGGTCGTCCGGGACAACACACGTTCGCTTCGGGGACCCGGGGTTACTCTTTCCGACTTCGCCCGAGTGGGGCGCCGGGACGGCCTCGGTTAAAAAGCGACCCCGTGCTCGAACCGGTGTGATTGGGGACGGACACGCGTTGAGTTAGGGTTCCGGGCTTTACGAGTCGAGTTTCGCACGATGGGACCTACGTGGAGAAGCACGGGTGTGATGGGTAAAAAGCAGGTGAGAAAACGTGGCGTGTGGAACGTCGGCGGGCGTGTGGGCGGCCGCATCCGACCCCGGGGGGATGCGCTTTTTGTTTTCGCCTGGATGTTCTTTTCCGTTTCCATTTGGTTTTGTGGGGAACCGCCGCCTCCTCGTGCTGACCTCCCGCGTCTCCCACCATCCAGACAACCCCCGCGACGCAAACCAGGACGTCTCCAGGGTCGCCCAGTGCTTTGAAGGTACGTCCGTCCTGGTCATGCCGTGTACCTATCGTCGCACGTGTCGCTCTCAAGAAGAACCCGACTGACCTTTCCCGCGTTCGCGAACCGTTCCATCTCCACATCCCCAAAAGGCTTCGCACAAAACGCAACGGGAAGGCCGGACTTTGACACGCGCGGTGAGCTTCGCGAGGGCGACGGCGCGTGACGCGACGACAGAGGATGTGTCTGGCCGGAAGATAGGCACGATGGGGGGTGAAATCTGGCGCACCAACCCGGGGCTGGGGATCGTGCACGGGGTTTCCCCGAAACACGCGGTCGGGGAAAATATCGCGGCAACGCGTGCCGCCGAGGGGTGCCTCGGGGTGGGTTTTGCCGAGCAAAGAATCGAGTTGGATTTCGCGCCGCGCGTCGGGTGCCCGTCTGTCGCGCGGTTGCCTGCACAACAATCGCATTTGGAGGTTCGTCGGTTTCGGTCTGATGGGAAACAATCTCCGCCCCTGGGTGGACTGCACGCGTCCTCCCCTGGCGAGGGCGGGTCCTTGGCGTCGAGCGCGTCCGAGCTTACGAACGACACCGCGGAGAGAAACGGGGTGCATCAGATACAACAGGCGCATCGGGCGAATCAGTTGCATCAGACGCATCAGACGCATCAAAACGCCACCGACGGCAGCGCGCTGTTACACCGGCTGCAGCAAATGGAGGGCGTCCCGTACACGGTACTGGACGGTGGGCCTTTCGTTCAGACTGGAACCCATCACAACGCGGGAGGGTACGTTACCCACCCTCCAACTTTCGGGTACCGCCCCGCGCGTCGCGGGACCGGCGGTTTCGATACCCAAACCTACCCCTGGTTCTTCGTCGAGCGGCAACAAACCCCGAGCGAGGGCTCGGACGGGTCCGGAAACGGCGGAAGCGGCTCCGGTGGCGGGTTGGGCTCCGGTGGCGCATCCGGCGTGAAGAACTCCTCGCACGGCGCGAAACTGGTGCTCACCAAGAGCAGCGCGGCCGCGCGCGACGACGTCGACATCGGCGAGAGCGCGTTGGCGACGCGCGTCGCGCTCGGCGCGACGCAGTTCGTGAAAGTGCAGCGCATGCTGCTGCGACAGCAAGCCGAGTTCGAACACCAGCTCATGGAGCTGCACCGGCTCACGAGCCTGGTGCGGGGTGACTTGGGGTACGGGGTGACCGCAAAGTCGGAACGGCAATCGCCGGAGAGTGAAACTCTGATCGGAAACGAACTCGCCGTAGGGGCAATTAGTCGTGAGTCCCCGAAATCGAACTCCCACGACGTTTTTGATGACAAGCAAGAGCAGGAGGTTTCCGACTCCAAAACAGTTTCGGACGCCCCGCCGGCTTCGGTGGAGGTGCGACAAGCGGCGCAACGCGCGTTTGAGGTACAAAAGCAGAAACAACAGCGCGCGCTCGCGGCCGCGAGCTCGCGCCCGTGGAGGGAAGAGGGGGGCGCCGATTACGCGCCCGCGGATTACGGCGAATCGGGGGGCGGCACGACCACGTTAATGGGCCCTGGAGGCGCCGCTGCGGCGCACTCGCGCTCGCAACACGCGGCTGCCGCGATGTGCATCGCGCAGAGGCAACACGCCGTGCACAACTGCGCGGCGCCGGTGCCGGTGAGACACAAACGCGGGGCGGGCCCGCACCAAACGTCCGCGAATCCCAACCCAAACGCAAACGCCGCCGCGTCGTACGGCGCGCATCTCGACGCGCACGAGCAGTGGACGCGTTGGTACATGAGCGGTTGTGACACGCGGGCTGTGTTTTGTGGTGGTGGGTTTCAACAACACCCAGCCGCGCGTCAACAAGGTTTGCATCAACAACAAGGCATGCGTCAACAACGAGGCGTGCCCGTCACGAACCTTCACGCCAAGTCCGTTGCGAAGAATTTAGCAACGCACGTGGTGACGCACCCCACCGCGACGCACGCTTTGTTCTCCACGACCGCGGAGGAGGTGACGCAGCACGTCCACGTCGGGGACAGCCGTTTTTTAACCCAAACGCACAACCACAACCACCAAGGGCGGCACCGGCACTTCCCGGTTCCGCAACACCCGGGGGCACCGTATGCGTTTCCCGCGTACCCGGGGTCGCAAAGCCAGGGCCCGACGCCGTGTGGCGTGAACGCGGTTGGGTACCAACAATCCCAGGCAGGGTACCGACTTCCCGCGCATCGGTACCCGTCGATGGTTGCAAACCGAGCTCATGGTGTGCCCAATGAGCTGTCGTTGGAGCTGCCCCGCATCGTCTCGGCGCCCGCGGCGCTCCCCAACCAGCCAACCGCGAACGCGAAGTATGCGAAGCGCAAGCGCGGTCCAGACGCCGACGACGCCGGGTCCGATTCCGTTGCGACGGGCGCCGCGGATGAAACGACGGCGGAAGGCGCGACTGTGTTTTCCGGGTCGGTTCCGAAAAAGACGCGGAGCGCAGGGCGAAAACGCGGAGGCGAATGCGAGATGAAACAGACGCGCCCGAAGAAGGACACGAGCGCGCTGGATATCTTGGTGTCCATCGCGAACGCGTGAGGGAAAGGAACGTGAAAGGAAGGGAATAAAGGAAACGTGGGGGAAAACCAACTTAGAAAATCCAAAAGCGAGGAATAAACACGAGATTACACGACGGACCCGCGCTTGACCGTGACCTTTTTGGACGGTCGCGCGTGGCGTCGAAAAATCTCCTCCGAAATCGGAAACGGAGTGAATAGAATAGAGTAGAATAGCTTAGCATTAGATGCGGCGCCGAAGCGGCGCGCGGACGTAGCCCATAGCCGTCCGCCGCCCTCGCACGAGCCCACCGATTCAACACGAATGAGTAATTTTCGACTACAGTACAACTCAACTCAAGAAATACGTCTTCTGTCGTTTCTGTCAGGATGCTGGTGCCTTGATTGCAACCGTGGCGTGATGATTAACGTCAACGATGGGATACCTACCCCCTTTTGAAATACGTTGCCCTTCCTGATTCGAAAAAGCCGGGAGTCCCAAGGTCGATGTATACTCGTGTGGTCCAGGGAAGAAGGCTTCGTAACTTTTGAAACGGTGTTGCCCAAAATTCTTCTTTTCTGTTATTCAAAACGCGCCCTTCAAGCCTTCCCGCCCCCGTACCCCGTCACTCCAACATGGCTCCTCGCAAACGCCGTCCGAAGACCAAACGCGACCAGACGACCCAGGTCGATGCGAACGACCTGACACCCACCTTCGACGTCGACGAGAGCGTCGCCGCAGCGGTCTTCGCCCACGTCAAAAACACCAGAGGCCGCCTCGCACTCGCCACAGTTTCTCGGACGTGGAGAAAAGTCGCCACGAGTGACGGGGGCTGGGGTTCCTGCAACGTCGTGCTCGACGGCGAGCTCGGCCAGAAGATCACGGACGAGCGCCTCCATCGAATATTGCGATGCTGCCGCGACGTGAAGCACCTGGAGATACGAGACGCCCCGCGGTCGTTCGCGGGAACTGGCTTGTGGAACCTCGGCGGTTTTGCTATCGCCCACGAACTCGCTTTCACCTCGCTTGAAACTTTAAAGTTCATCAACTGCACAGGGGTGAGTGATTTCACTGTCCTTGAATTCTTGCGGGATATCGGTATGCCCGATCGTCCCAAGGATACGCGTCTTCGATGCCTGCGCCTAGCTGGTTGCGTCATAGACGATTCCAACCAGCTTGATGAACTCCGGGAGTGCCTCAGGGTCGACCAAAACTTTTTCGAAATTGATAAAGAAAAAATCAGTTTTGATCTCTGGGAGTGCATATGTGGCTGCGTCATCGACACCTTTGAAGCGAACATGTGTGTTTCTTGCCATGAGACGTACTCCGATGATTACATGGTGGACGGTGGATTCCATTTCTGCAAGTGTTGCGACGCTTTCGTGTGTAACGCGTGCGAGGAGAACGTTGCCATGTATCCTTGCCAAGATTGCGAAGAGGCGATGTGCGAGAGTTGTTTAGCCGAGCACGTGGTCGATTGCGCGACGTGCGAGGTATGCGAGGAAGAGATCTGGAAAACTCTCTGCAACGAGTGCGAGGATAAGCTAGACTGTGTAGACTACGAAAACAAATGGCTGTGCAGCGAGTGTGGATGCCGTGAAAAATGATTGAATAACAACGATTACTTGCCGATATCCATGGCGTCAACCTTCGCAACTTCACGCGTGCGCCGTCCTCCCCCCTCGTTCGCCTTCGCGTGTGTTTGTGTTGGATTCGTCTCCCCGAAACCTGGCGTATATCGCCTCCAGGCGCTGGCGCTCACGCTGGCTCACACTAGCCCTGGCGCCGCGAAGCGCCGCCGCAACGTCCTCCGCGGTGGCGCTCGCGTCGGCGCCTTCCCTGGTTTCCGCCAGTCGCGCGGCGTCCGAAAGGAGCGCGGCGAGATCGGCGCCCGAGAACCCGTCTGTTCGGCGCGCCACCTCGACGAGGTTCAGGGTATCGGTATCGTCTTCGGGTGCGTTCAACTTGGACCAGAGAATCTCGCGCCGTTCGCGTTCGTTTGGAAACGGCAAAAAAAGCGTTCGGTCCAAACGGCCGGGTCGCAACAGCGCGGGGTCTATTAGGTCTGGCCTTGACGTGGCGGCTAAAACCACCACGCCGGTTAAACCCTCCACGCCGTCAAGCTCGGTGAGGAACGCGTTGACGACGCGGTCGGTGACGCCCGTGGTGTCGTGTCCTCTTTTGGGGGCGATGGCGTCGAACTGGCACGATAAAAAAGAAAGTGTCAGTCTTGTATATCGCGATGTATGGACAAACAGTCAGAGGTAAAGTCCCTTCTGGTACGAGTGTATCGCGATGTATGGACAAACAGTCAGAGGTAAAAGTCCCTTCTGGTACGAGTATGGGCAATCAGTCAGGGAGGCGGAATGTGGTGAGTGGGAAAGCCCCGCACCTCGTCGAAAAACAAACAACACGGCGACGCGTCTTTGGCGCGCTTGAAAACATCACGAACCCCAGCTTCGCTTTGCCCGATGTACTTGTTCAAAAGCGATGGGCCTTTTATTGTTATTAACCGCAAACCGGCGCCTTTCACGGCGGCGTGCGCTAGTAAGGTTTTGCCGCACCCCGGTGGGCCGTAAAGCAACGCCCCGGTGCGGAGGCGAAGGGGCGCGTGCGCGAAAACGTCCGCGTGCAAAAGCGGAAACGAAAGCGCTGATACCAAACAAAGAAAGTGTCAGTCGCGTGTATCGCGATGTATGGACAACGGTCACCAGCGTTAGAGATAAAACGTGGAGTTTATGATTTGGGAAAGATGAGCCCAACACGAACCTTCGTCAAGTAGTTGTTTCGCCTCGGCCAAGCCGCCGACGTCCGCGAACGTGGGCCCGGTTGATTTTTTTGAATCACCTTTTTTCGAACCGGCGCCGCCGTCCTTACCAAGCGCGCGGTCGGGTGCCGCGGCGAACCCGGTTTTCGCGCGCAAAAGGTCGCGAGTTTGTAACGTAGCGGTCCGTGTATTCCTCTCTGTCGCCGTGCGCGGTGCACCACCCAAACGTAGTCCCCCGGGGTCACACGCGTTTTCGTTCTCGTGTCTCCCGAAAGAGTCACAGTTTGAGACAAAAAAGTCTTCTCCGTTCAAACCGAAACTCCTCGCCGCCGCCGAGACCGCCGCGCGTTCCACCAACAAATCCAAATCCCGTCGTTCGAACCCGTCCGTGCCGCGCGCGATCTTTTGTAAATCACAAGTTTCGCACACCGGGGTTCCGCGCGCGTACGCCGCGGCCGCGAGCCGTGACGCCCGGCCGTCTCCACCATCCGGCGCCCGCAACTCGCCGACATGGTCCAGACGACCGGCCATCAAAACGGGTTTCGCGAGTGACGCGGGCGAGTTAGCGGTCGCGATCCAAGCCACCAGCCCATCCCCGGACGTGGCGTCCATGAGGTCGCCGAGCACCTCGCCCACGATCCGGCCGTGCGATACTTGGCCTGGTTCGCCAGCACCGTCGCCACCGTCGCAAGGCGCGAGCACGTCGAGGTCGTCCAGCACGATCACGGACGGCGCCAGTTTCATCGCCACCCGCGCCGCGTGCCGCAGCGCCGCGATCGCCGGCCGGGGGTCGCCTACTGGAACTTTCGCGCAGTCCACCACCACGACGCACGCGCTGACGTGCACGTCGTCCCGTAACCGCCTTGCCACCGCCAACACCGAAGCACTTCTGCCGCACCCGGGTTTGCCGTAAAGCAACGCGCCCGCGGTTGACGGGCGATAGTTTCGGGGCGTGTTTGACGCGAGCATCGACGCCAATCGAGTTGTGGCGGCCGCGATCTCGGTCACCACCGCGGCGCCGAGCGCGTCGTCGGCGGTGTTTGCCGATTTTACAGAGTAATTACTCATACGAATTACGAAATCACCGGTATCATTCCACTCGTCATTCCACTCGTGTCTTGTGGAAAAATCGCCAACACCCAAACAAGGGTCCACGCGTACGGCGTCGCCGAACAACTTCGAGTTGGAAGGACCGCCACGGTTGGGTCTTTCTTTTTGAAATTTTTTGGGAACGCAATCGCCGAGTTCCACGCGAGTTGTTTTCATAAACTCGGCAACACCGCATTTAGTCCAGAGTTTAACCACAGGGTCCGATCCAGCCGCGCGCAGCTCGAGCTGGAAGGAAACGCTGGTGCTTGTTTTTTCGTTTCCGTCATTGTCACCGGAGCCGTCCTCGGAGTCGAGACGGAACTTGAAAACCGTTTCGGTGGAAACGGGGACGAAGTTTTCATCTTCGTCTTTTTTGGGGAGCACGGAACCGTTAAATCGACAAACCGTTTTGACCCAGCCGTTGACCAGCGTACCCAGCGCCAACTCCAGTTGTTCAGGCGAACAATGCCGGTCGATACCGAGCACGGCGAGGTGCGAGCTTTCCAGTTTTTCCAGGAAACTTTTCCGTGGTGTCCCTGCGTCACTCGAAGTCGTCTCTTTGGGCTCGCCGGAAAGCACCGGCCTTATGCGAAGCAGGTTTTTTTGCGGCGTATCGTTTTTTTCGTCAGGGTTTGCGACTTCAGAAACGCTCGGCGCTTCCGTAGTAGTCGTCTCCACCACGATAACTCGTGTGCCTTGCGCTGCACCCAGTTTGCGAAGCAAACACGGAGTCAGCACGACGTGTCCGTCCGCGACCCTGGAGGTTTCGCCCACCACCACCACGCGAACGGTCGCGGCGTTTGAATCGTTTTTACTCGAATCCTTGGCGTTACTCTCGCCCGCGCCGGTAGCGCCGTCCCCAACACTCACCGCCACCACGGCGCCGTGAGGGATACCGCAATCAATGGATGTTTGTTTTGATATGAACGCACTGGCGGTGGGCGCGACGAGAATTTGTTGTGTGGAGTGTTGCTTGAAAACGGCGCCGAATTCGTCGTCGTCGTCGCCGTCCCCGCGCATACGCCGCGGCCACGCCACGACAACCCCGCGAGAAGACTGCGCGCGAAGCAAAACTGGAACCGCAGGTGGTGGTTGTGGTTTACTAGGACCTGACATACCAGTCATAGCAGTCATAGCAGTCGCACCAGTCACACCAGTTACACCAGGAGCTGTCCCACCCGAAACCACAACGTACCCCCCCGCCGGCGGCGTCCCTACCCACGGCGCGACTCGCAGTTCCGTTTGCAGCCCCAACCTCGCGACGCCGCATTCACTTTTCGGGGACACGCGGGTGGCGCGTAAACGAATCACCCCTCCATGCGCCCCTCCACTCGATGAACCCCCGCCCGGCCAGAACGGAAACGCCTGGTCCTCCCCTACGATTCCTACTTGCGAAAGCGCGGTGCGTTCCAACGAGTTCGCGTGCTCGATGACCAGCGCCCAGTCGCTTTGCGTTTCGGGCGACACGTCCTGAGATTGTAAAAAGTAATGTCAGTCTTGTATGGGCAATCAGGGAGGCGGTGTGTGGTGATTGGGAAATACTTACCACAGCCGTTGCGATTGGCGAGCCCGGCAGCCCGACCACCAAAACGGGCTGCCCGTCCACCAAGCCCAAGCAGTCCGCCAGCGCCAGGGATAACTCGATAGCGCCGTCCGACCCGACCGCGCCCGCCCAAGCCGTGAACCTCGGCGTGGCCACTTCGGAGTTCCGTGATGCGTCCTTCACTTGCGTTGACTTTGCTGCAGTGACGGACTGATGACCCGAGCCGACGCGGGGTTCGCTGCTCCTTGTCCGACTTTCTTTTCGCCCCGCCCAGTTTGCGCGCGGCGAAACCGCAAGCGGCAGCGGAATCGCCGAACCCGCGGCGGTCAACGCGCTTGCCACAAGTCGCGGCAACGCCACGAAACAGGTCCGGTCGTTAACGCACCGCACCACGAGCTCCACGCCGCGGTGCTCGTTTGCTCGCTTGTCCATCAAACCCTCGCCGATCTCCATCGCGAACTCCCTACCTACCTTCTAATTTCGGGGACGCCCCGCGCACCGGCCGAATACTTCTAACTCTATTTCTTACGCGCGACGACCCGACGACGATCCTTAGAACCTGTACGGCACTTTGACCACCGGGGCTTGTTTCCGGTTCATCTTGGGCTTCGGCCCCCTGATCTCGACCTGCGCGTCAGGTGGCGGTTTCACCACCAGCATCTTCCCTCCGCTTTGCGTCGCCCGCCGAGCCGCTTCCATCTCGTTCTTCTCGTTCACCTCTTTCGTCATCTCGATGCTGGCTTGGTACTGCCCGGGTTTGTTTCCGAACACCGCGGATTTGCTCTTGAACGCGAACTTGCCCTTCTTCTGAATCGCGGTCTTCCACTTCGCGTTTACCCTCGGAGCTTTCTTACCCAGCTTCTCGGGCTTGCGGCCTTTCGAGGCGAGCGCCTTTTGCGGCATCGGTCAGAAATTAACGAACGGGGCGGCGTACGCGCGGTGCTTCGAAAGATCCGCTTTCGGGTGTGTCGTCCGGGGAGGTACGCGGGCTTGTCTCGATGTAAACCGGCAGGGTTCGCGTGAAGCGAGGTGGACTGGAAGACGGAAAAGTGTGAGCGACCGCGGGTGAGCGCCACAGGTTGTGTTGAGTCTGCTTGGGGACGGGTCGAAGGGCAGGGGCGCGCCGCCGTGGATTCTTTGACTGCCGCCGTTTGCAAAAGAAGTCGGACTCGATATCCGACCCGACGTTTTCTCTGATGCCTTTATTTCAAACAGTCCAGTCTCAGTTCCGCCCGCGCGATGAGCGGCACGGACCGAACGGTGATGCCCTCGGGGCACCTGCTCGATATCGTGGACGACACGTGGCGCGCGGATACGCTCCCCAACGACGGTGCGTGCCGTGCTCCACACGCGCTGCCGCGAACCCAACACACGCGCGGTTCGCGAATTCGCAAATCCCGGACCACCAAAAGGTTCAATCGACGCAAAGGGCTCACCTCGTTCCGGTCGTGTATAACCCTCCCCAACTCGTCCAACAGACATTACGCTCCCCCCCGGCGTGACCCCCCCCGCGGACGACACCGAGGAACCCGCCAACGCAGACCCCAACGCACCAGAGAAGTGGCAGGAGCTCGGGCTGCAAAACGTGGGAAGGTAGATGGGGATGGAAGGTGAGTTTGCGATTAGATATAGAAGGATGCGACGCATCGCGAATGGCCGTGGGGCGCGACGTGGAGTATCACGGGTGTGATGGATGAATGGATTGCCGGATGGATGTGGTATCACGGGTGTGAGGTTGATATCTGGATGCATCGTTAAAAAAGCAAAAGCACCCAACATCACGTGGTCTTATTCGCCGGAAAACTTCGTCATCCCGTGTCATCATTCCCTCACTACTTGCACGCGGTGAGCAACGAGTTCACGACGTGGATGCAAAGCCGCAGGTCGTTCTTCACCTTCGCCGGGGTGGTTGCTTGGGTGGCGCAGTCGTGTAAACCGCCGAACACGCTTTCCAGAATCGGCCTCATGTGCTGCGCCAAAGCTGCGTCGGATGGGTCGATCGCCAGCGCGGCGTCCCTGATCCAGCTAATTTTCAAGTTGGGTTCGTCCACCAGGTCGCTGGACAGCTGCTGCGCCAGCGATAGCAAAACGCCCTGGCTCAGACCCACCGGTGAGGCGCCGAAAATAGCGCCCCGCGAACGCTCCGCGCGCTCGCACACCCAAGCCACCATATCCACGGAGGAAAGCCCCAACGCTTTGGTGAACGCGCCTTCCATGTCACCGGCAGTGACGAGCGCATCAAGCGCGATCGTCGGGTCCATGTGCGACTCGAGGTCGGCTAAACTCGAAGGCGCGCCGGCGCCGGCGCCGGACGAAACCAAGTCGCCCGACATCAAAAGCTCAGCCGCCGCGCGCACTGCGATGAATAAAAGAAAGTGTCAGTCTTGTATATCGCGATGTATGAACAAACAGTCACCAGCTTCGGTAAAACAGTGTGTTGACGGATTTGGGAAACGCGCAATACGTACCCTCATCACTTGCCGCGCGTAACGAGTGCACCAGCGGCCCCACCTCAGCCGCCACCGCGTTTTCTTTCTGCGTGTACAACTCAGCCGCTAGTTCGTCCATCCCGCGCTCGAACACGGATTTCACCTGTTGGAACATCTCGTTTGTGGCTTTTTCGAACTTGGGAACCACCGTGGCGGCCATCGCCTTGGCGAGCGCCGCGGGCAGCGCCTTGGCGACGGCGTCATCGCTGTCGCCACCCGCCTTGCCACTGGACGCCGCCAGCGCCGCCGCGATCAAAGGGACCGTGTTTCCCAGTTCCTTCTTCAGGATTTTTTCAATCGCCACCGGGAGGTCCCTGGTGATCGCCGCGCTCACCGCGGTGAGCAGTTGCTTTTGGCGTTCGCGCTCGGCGGCTTCGCGCGACGCTCTGAGATAAATAAAATAAAGTGTCAGTCGTGTATGGTAAAACAGTCTTGGGATTTGGGAAAGGCCCAATACGTACCTCTCCTCCCGCGCATCAGCCGCGCTCACCGCCAAGAAACCAGCCATGTCGTTGTAGATGTGCTCCCTCAAACCGGTGATAAGACCCTCCAGGTGCCCGGGTGGCGGGCCGTGAGGAGGCGGGCCGTGACCAGGCGGGCCTCTTCCGTGAGGCGGGCCGTGGAAGGGAGGCGGGCCGGGGGGCGGAGGGCCGCGCGCGTGCGGCGGCGGCCCCCCGGGGGGCGGCGGCGCCTGGGGAGGCGGGGGCGCGCCTTTGGCTTTGGGCGCGCCTTTGGCTTTCGGTGCCGGTTGTTCCTTCGGCGCGGTCGCGGTGGGGGTCACGTTGGAAGCCCCCGCGGCCATGGACATGAGCTCGCCGGGCGTGAGGAGCTTGGACGCCGAGTCCTGCTTCGCCGGCTTCGCCGGGGTGGCGGGCGCGGGCGTGGCGGGCGCCGCGGCCAGTGGCGGAACGGCCTTCTCCTCCTCTTCTTCGCTCTCCTCGTCGCTGCTGTATTCGGAAGACTCAACCGCAACCGCTTCGTCCCCGACGCAGGACACGGGCCGGCACCGGTCCACCGCCAGCGCGTACTGCTGGATCGCCTGCGTCTGCATGCAGTACAGCTGCAGCGTGCCTGCGCCGCCGGTGGTTGGTTCGTCCGACTCCGCGCCGTCCTCGCGCAGCGCGGTGAACGAAAGCACGGGCATGGTTGTGGAGAACTCGGATACGTAATCAAAACCGCACTTGGCGTCCTCGCCGAAGTGCACCGCGTACAGCGCTTGCTTCTTAAGGTTCGACACCAACACGAGCCTCGCGCCGGGCGCCGCGGAAACGGCGAAGTTGTACACGTCCGCGCTCGGCGCGAAGGAAAGCGTCTGGACGTGTTCCGGGGATACGGACATGTCGTCGGCGCCGCCGATTGGCAGCGACCACATGGATAGCTGGTTGTTGTGTTCGCCGCCAATCACGAGCGCGTCGGGGGCGGCGAAGAACACCGACGCGAGGGGCGCGTCGGGAGTCTCGTCGAAGGGCGAAAACGTCGAGTCTTGAACGAACGTGTCGCCGGCTTGGGACCAGACCCTTAACGTGCCGTCGTGGTGCGCCACGGCGAGCCGTCCTGCCTCGCCGGGGCCAACGGACATGTCCGTCACCACGGGCCGGCCTGCCATCGGGGACACGATGGTGACGCCGTCGGGCGCTTCGGCGCCGAAGGAGCCCGGCGAGAGATACAGGCTGATTTCCGTATTTTCACTCGCGGCGGCGGCCGCGGCCACGTCCACGATGAACACGCCGTCTGCGTAGGAGGCGACTATTTTCGACTTCGAAAGCCAGCGCACTTTCGGGGTCATCACGGTACCAGGCAGTGCCTCCGTCATCACGGTGACTTGAAGAAGGCACTTCTCTTCGATGTCGCCGTTTGGATCCGCGGGGGCCACGATTTTCTTGACGAAAAGGTTGCCATCCATCCCGAACGACGCCAAAACATCCGAGTTTTTCGACGGCGAGAACGCCATGTCCGCGATGTGCTGCGTGTGTCCCCTTAGCAGCGCCCGCGACGCGGTTTCCTTGTGAAGCACCCTGATCTGACCGGCGCGCAGGCCGTAGCAGATGTACCGCCCATTCACCGCGATCTGCGAGAACTGCCTTTCCGCGTACTCGGTGACGTACATCGTGATTGGCAGGACCTCGAGCTGCGGGGTTTCCTCGCCCGGCTGCCTTTTCGAAAGGTCGTACACCGCATCCACGCCCACCTCGAGGGTGCGGCCCTTGGGGGCGAGGGAAGCGCCTGCGTGAAGCGAGAGGGGGGGACGATCGCGTCAGAGAGACGAGGGAGAATTCCCACAGGATTGACACTGCGAAAAGCCCTCTCTATCTTTCGCGACGAATGGCGATCGATCGGGACGTGCGTTGTTGATTCCAAGGCCGACCCTCTCGCCTGCCGTACCTGTCCCGGCCGCCCCCGAAGCAGCGGCAGCGGCGAGAGCGCGTGACGCGGCGGAGTCCGACGTGTTCGCCATCGCGTGGCGAAGACGCGCGCGTGGTTTATGAGGAGCCGATCAACGCGATTCGCGCACCATTTGGCGCGCTCGACAAAACTACCCGCGTGTGGTTTGAGGGTCCCGATGAGATTTGGCCCCCCACCACCACCAACGTCTTCACTCCTCGCGCGCTTTGGTGCTGTGCGACTTCTTTGGGATCGCTTCGCGGCGGGGAGTACTGCGGTCACCGCGCGGGGGCGCTTTAAGCGTTTCCCGCGTTCCCCACCATGGCTTCCTCCCGCCAAGAGCTGCCTCCCGATGCGGAGGCGCAGGTGAAATTGATGCGCGCGTTGGAAGTATCGATTTTGGCCGATGCCGACCGAAGGGCGAGCGGCGTTGACCCCAGTACCTCGGTCGGCGTCGCCGGCGAGGTCGGCGTGGACCCCGCCACCGCCGGCAAGGCGGGTCTGGCTCGGCTGGACAAGGAACTCCGCGAGCTCACGCAGTTTGCGGAGGAGCAGGTTCGCCCCGATGTCAAATCCGTGTGCCTCGACGCGCTCGCGGAGCGAATCGCGGCGCGAGACGCGATTCGGCAGATGCTTCGCGATTTGGCGGTGAAACAGCACGCCGTGCGCCCGGCAAAAAGCGACAGGAGCGCACGCGCGGAGCTGTTGGGGGAGGGCCGACCCCGGAGTGGTGTCGGTGTCGATTCGGAAAGGGAAAAAAACAAGCCCCCGTCCAACGAAACCGCCGCGCTAAACCTGGCGCAGCGGAGCACCGAATCCCTGCGACGAAGCCGGGCGATGATGGGCGAGGAGCTGGAGAAAGGCAAGTTGACCCTGGCCCTGATGGAACAGAGCCTGGTGACGATGAAAAAAACAAACGACGAACACGACGGCGAACAGCGCTTCGCGCTTTTCGGCGGCGGAAAGATGTTAACCAGGCTGGAGAGGCAAGCGGTTTGGGAGCGGTACACGCTTTGGGGTGGATTTTTTTGTTTCATCACCGCTGCGGCGCACGTGGTGTTAAAAAGAACCCCAGTCCTGGTCAGGTTCCACCCGCTGTGGTGGATACGACACGCCGCGGTGCGACGGGAAAAGGCGGCGGCGAAACAATTTGAAGCGGCGAAGAAAGCAAACGCCGCCGCGACGGCGAGCGCTACAACTACCCAAAATACCCATACCCCGACTCCGCTCGCGACGTTGGTGGCGCTCGCGACGGAGGCTGTGGCGAGTGCAATCGCGCACGAGCACGTGATGGATGTCATACACGCGGAGACGTACTTGGCATCGATTGGGACGAAACCACCGGAGGATCACGGGGCGCTTTTCAGCGCCGGCGAGGTGGAGGTTGGCGAGTATTCCGCCGACTTTAAAACCGAGTTGTAGCGCAGTATATGGTCACATAGCCATACGGTATACAGTCCGTAGTACTATCGGTACCATCAAACCTGACCGACTCACTTCGGCGGCGTCCCCCGCTGGCGCCCGCGCGGTTTGTTCATCTCTCGAATTTTTTCAAACTGCGTTCGCGATTCCTCGGCGTCGATTGATTCGCTCGTCGCGAACGGGTGGTTTTTCGGAAGCTGCGTGTTCTTCAAATTGTCAGAAGCGCCGACGCTTTCGTTGCTGTCGTTCAGCATGCTCTGCCTTCGCCGTTCCCTTGCCGCGACAATTTGAGATTCACTCAGCTCCGGCACGCGCACCGTGCGCACCGTTTTCATCATCCCTTTGTAAAACTTGGCTTCATCCACATCACGGTTTTCGTCGAGCGCGCCCCTTTCCTCCAGCGAAGCGAGCGAGCCTTTGTTTTTGTTTCTCGCAAACGCACGGAGCAAACCGAGCGCCAAAATCAGCCCGAAGCCGCCCCCGAACACCACCGGGGCGGCGGGCACGGGCGACGGCGACGTCGGAACCGCGACGCCGGTTTGTGTGGTTTTGGTGTGTGTGGTTTTGGTTTTCGGTGACGAAGCGCGCTGTTTCGCATCCTTCGCGGTGTCCTTGGCGGCGGCCGTTACGACGGCGAAACGGCTGTGAGTCCCTCGCCGGCGCACTGAAGTCGGGCGCACGCCGAGCGCGCCACGCGAAACCAGCGACGCGCTCGACATCTCTTGTCCGGTGCGCTGGTAATGTGTCTAGATGAGATCGATTTTAAGGACCCCTTGTGAGACGAATATTTGACTTGCGACGAAAAACACAAAAATAAATCCAATCAACCCTGCTATATCCTCCCGAAGAAGCACGTCCCCCAGCTCGGCGCGGGCACGTCCGTTTCCTCGCCCACCGAGCCTAGGCTTGTTCCGCTAAGCGCGAACTTTTGCTGTGCTTTTTGGTAGTAATGCCGGAACGTCAAGCACTTCGCGATTCCTTTTAACCCGGCGAGGTGCACGATGAAGTCGTCTTTCCTGTACCACGCGGGGTAGCTATTGAACACGCACGCGTTTATTACCTTGGTCCGCGCCCGGACGGTGTTGGCTTGCTGGTACGCAGGCTGCTTCACGGATGCGGTCCATACTTTTGATTGATACAGGTAGTGCATCGCGCGTTGTTCGTAGTGGAACAGCACGAACGTTTGCGGGTTCACGAGTTGCGTTTGCGCCCACATCTCGTCCAGAAACCACAAGCTCCACGGCGTGTTTCTTATAAGCCACACCCCGCAGTTCAGGCCGTTCCGGTCCGCAGCGAGGATCTGGTCGTACCCGTAATCCACGATATCCTCTAGCTTGAGCTCTGGGTTCGTCACGAGCGTGTCCGCGTCGACGTAAAACAGGTAGTCGTAGTACGGCAGGTACTTGCGCATCGCGAGCAGCTTGGACCACGACGTCGGCCGCGTCTCATCTATAACGTCGCCGTCCACGATCACGTCGTACCCGTGCCTGTCCGCGTATTGCTGTTTGTTCGCCACGGAGGCGGCGCATATCGCGTCCACGTTGTGGTCACAAAGGGAGATGATTCCCACTTTCGCGGGTCGGCCGGTGGGTATCGTGCCTGGGAGGTCGGTTAAATCAGCGGCCGGCAGTCCTTCGATAGGATCGTCGTCCGCCAAGTCGCTCGGCGCCGGCGTGCTCGGCAAACACACGTCAGGCCGGTCTATTTTGAAAAGCAAACCTCGAATGAACACCTTGTGTATCCCAGTCACGACGTGGTGAATCGCGGGGGCGAAGACCCAGACGGTCATCAGCAATCCGAGCAAGAAAAGCACGGGGTACCGTTTTTTTCGTCGCCCGCGCGCTTTTCCCGACCCGCTCAAAGTACTTCTCGGCGAATGAGAAAACGTCCCGCCTCCTCGGAAGCCGCCGTGGCTCGTGTTCCTTCCGCTCGGGGATGGAGGCACACCGCCGTGCGTTCCTATTGATGACGAAGATGTGTTGAAGCTGTGCCGCGGCTGCGCGGTGCGCATCGCCAAGGACGTGCTGTCCGCGTGGTGCAAGTCCGGCTTCAGGGGATGGCGCGCGTGCATGATGACGGCCGACTCCCTTCAAACTCGCTTTCAAACTAACTACCCAGCCCCCGGCCGTGGGTCACGTGCGCCCGCCAGCCCCAAGCACGTGGCCCACACCAACCCACCAACCCCTAAAACCCGCCTTGATACCGTATCTGGAACCCACCCCGCGGGACAACCCGTCTACGCGTCGGGGACGCGTCTCGCTGTGACCGACACGCAAGCCACAGAACGAAGATCGGGGAACGACTCTTCGTCCCGAAACAGAGTTAGTCAGTTTCGAAACTGAAATGACGCCAAGTCGAACAGATCTCATTTGCTTCATTGGTGCGCACGCGTCGTCCGACCGACTCGGACTGTGTGCGCGCTCCAAACATACACACCAGTGCGGTGTGCTGTGCGACGCGCGTGTTGAGACCCGCGCGTTTCCAGAGTCATGACCGCCGTCGGGCCCCTGGACGAAGGCTTTGGTAATGATGTGACGACCACGGATTCGTTCCACGCCAGCGCGGGGGCCCGGCTGGTGTCGTCGTCTTCACACGATAACCCGTTCACGGAGACGACTCGTGTGGATGAGGAAGTACGTGTTGCAACTGCGATTCGAGCACGGACCGCCGCGAGCGTACAAAACCCCACCACGCCGTGGGACAACCCCCGGGAAGACGTCGCGGTCGCAACACGCGCCTAAATCTCGTCAGCCATCTTCGCCCCGAAAAGAATCTTGAATCTTTTTTTTTCACGGATTCACGAGGATTCAAGCTCGTCGCTAACAACGCGCCTTCTCCCATCAAAAAAACAGATCACGCCTTCCATGCGTGACGTGGGTCTTGTGGACGACGTCGCAGCAGAGGTGCAACCGGGGACGGGGCCAGGGTCGGTACCGGGCGAAATCTTTTTGTTATCTCCGCCGGTCGTTCCCGAGCCGACGAAAACGTCCGTCGCGTCTTCTCCCCCCGCGTCTGGAACGAGCGCCAGCGCGGTCGGCGCGAGCTACGGTGACCTCCTCGCACCCCCCCCCAGCTACGCGGACTCGATGATGTACAGCAGGCCGCCGGACGGGTTTCATGATGCTGCAGGTCATCAGTTACATGATGCTGCGGGTCAACAGTTTCATGATGCGGGTCAATCGGGCAAAGCGCCCGGGTTCGGCGCGAACATGTCGGACACGGGGATGATGAACACCGTGGCGCTTGATGGTGGTGTTGGCGGTGAGAGTAACCGACTTGGTTACTCGCGCGGCGGCGGAGGTAACGGCGGTAACGGAGGCGGCGGTTCGAACCCGAGCAGGGCTGGCTCGAGCGGGTTTCACTCAAGCGAAATCGTGGAATCGCCAAGCGCGCGCGGCAAAACCGGGTTGCAAATAACGGTCACGGATCCGCAGATGAGCAGCACCGCGAGTTCGCCTTTCGGCAAAAAGATCGTGACGTACAAGGTCGTGTGTGTTTCCAGTGGGGAACTTTCGCAACAACAAACCAACTCCACGAACTCCACGACCTGGCGCCGGTTCCGGGACTTCGTCGCCCTGGCGGACGCGCTGCAACTCACGCACAAGGTACGGCCTTGCGCGTTTCCCAAATCCAGGCACACTGTCAAATACATCACAAGGAGACTGTTTGCCCATACAGTACACCCATACTCAAGACTCAAGACTGACACTTTTCGTTCACAATCGCAGGGCTACTTCGTCCCGCCGCGCCCGGAAAAGAAACCGCTCGCGTCGAGGTATGGCCTTGGCCTTTCCCAAAGCCCACTACTGTTTTATCTCTAACGCTGGTGACTGTTGTCCATACATCGCGATATACTCGTCCTGCGAAGGGACGTCTTACCTCTGCCCTGACTGTTTGTCCACACGGCGCGATACACGCGACTGACACTTTCTTTGCTTGATATCAGTAACGACGACTTCGTGCGCGACCGCACGCTTCAGCTGCACAACTACCTCGCGAGACTCGCAAAGCACCCGGTTTTAAAACACTCGGAGGAGTTACGCGTGTTCCTCACGTCACAAGACCTGGACCGGGATCCGGGGTGGGCGCGGTTCGGGCTGGTTCGCGAACCGGCGGGAGTCGAGTCGCGCGCAATGCCCGGCGCCGGGTACGCGCACGAGAGCGGATACGCCGGGTCGTCCGACGCGAGCTCGTCCGCGATGCGGGCGACTTCAGACGGGGGGTGCGGGGCTTTCCCAACTCCAAATCCCGCCTCCCTGTTTTATCTCTCAGCTGGTGACTGTTGACCAGGCCATCGCGATATACAAGACGTTAACCACTTTTCCTGTTACAATCAGGGCGTACGGCGCGCCCCCCGGTCCGTACGCGGGCCATTCCAACCCAAACGCGTTCGCGCAAAACGTGGGGGGGGGTCACTCGCCAACCGGGGGGGGCGTGGGTCAGTTTTTCAAAACGCTTGCGCAGAGCGGCGCCGCGGCGGCGTCCAGCGCGCTCGGTTCCGGCAAGGGACAGGTTGTCGGGGAGGACGACTTTGTGTTCACCGAGGAGCGCGACCGCGTGTTTCGTTTGGAACAGGAGCTCGCGATCGCGTCCCTGAAAGCCGGTCGGTGTCTTGAAACCAACGAAAAGTTCGGCGACGCGATGGGCGAGCTCGGGTTGGAGGTACGTCTTGCATTTCCCAAATCCCGCCGACTGTTTGACCATACAATTCTGACACTTTTCTTTAAAACTCCAAAGTGCGTGAAGCTCGCGAAGCTGGAGGAGCTCGGTGCTGCAAGTAGGGGCGAGGGAAACTACAGCCAAGGCGCGGTGGAGGGGCGGGACGTAGGGTCCCGGATTCGTAAAATGGGAAACGCCGCGGTGCGCGTGGCGCGGTTGACGCGCTCCGCGATTGGCGCGCTCGGGTTGTCCCTGAACCCGATGCACGAGTACTTGGGGATGATGCCCGCGGTGCGCAGAGCCGTGGCGGACCGAAGTGAGGCGCTGACGAACCTGCAATCGCGCGTAAACGATTTGGAGAGTAAAAAGCAACGCCTGGCGCGGCTCGAGCTGGACATAACCAAGATGCTCAAGGTTGACTTGCTGAAGCGGGAAACGGTCGAGGCGGAACGGCTCGTCGCGCTCGCGCGGGTGACCTACGACACGGTGAAGTCGCGAAACGCGGACGAGTTCGTGGCGCTTGAGAAGAGCCGGGCCGTGAGCTTCAAGAAGATGTGGCTCGCCTTTGCGCGGACGCAAGTCGCGCACGCGGAGAAGGTACTCACGGTGTGGAGACAAGTCGCGGAGGACTTGGGGGCGAGCGCGGAGGAGTGGGGAACGACGGAGACGATACACTCGCCGACTGTGACGCCGTGACGAGGATCTCGACTCAGATTCATGAAATGTAATCACACTGACTTTGACTACATCACGTTCCTATTACCTATCGCCCTCCAAGTTACTCGTGTAATCATACTGACTTTGACGTTTACATATCACGTTCCTATTACCTATCGCCCGGACTAATTACTCAGCGGATAATCTTCTTGGTCCACCCTAATCGCCCTCCTAGACTAGTTACTCAGCGGGTAATCCGGGTACAGCTTGTAGTGCGGCGACCCCGGGGTGAAGAGTGGTTCGTTCGATGCGCGCGTCGGCGAAACCGGCGCGGAACGCGGCGTGGTGGTGTTTTTTTTCGACTCGCCGCCCGGCGTGCAGTTCGTCTCCGCGAACGGAGACGACGCGTCTCCGCGAACGGCGACGACTCTGTCTCCCAATTCGTTCCCGTCGGAAAACTCACCAGTCTTGCTCGGCGCGTTTGTTTTCGAGTCGTCGTTTTTTAAACTGTCGTCTTCGTCGTCGTCGTTTGCGCTCTCGCCAACCCTGGAAAAGTCCACGAACGACTTTTCCTTGCTCGTGAGTTTCGCCTTGTTGATATTTGCCTTGTCACCCTTGTCACTTTTCCCATCCACCGGCGGTTTCGTTGGGAACAAAACCCGCGTTCCCGGGTCGCGCCACGGGTTGGGTTCGTGCGATGAGGTATCGCTTGGTTCGTGCGAGGTATCGCTTCGCTTCGGCGAGTTCGCTCTGCTCGACGGCCGACTCGCGCTCGTCCTTTGATTGTCCCCCCCCACGTCCTTCGGCAACGTATCAAGCATGTACGCCCCGAACCAGTGCAGGGCTACTCCGAATAACATTTTAAACACCACCAACACGCAAAAACCCACCGCGAACCAAAGCACGTCCCGGAACGAAAGCGAGTTTTGAGTCAAGGCGCAGAAGAAGGAATCAAGGACGGTTTTTGTGTTCGTCGAAGCGCTCGCGTCGGCGGCGGATGCGTCGAACCTGCTCATCATCGTGGTCACCGAAGCCAACAAATTCGATTCCGAAGAAGAGCGGACGTCACCAGACGACAGACTGACGTCAAGAAACGACTCGAACCCGAACCTTGTGACTAAATACCCCGCGAGTACCCGCCCTTTCTTCGCGACGAAAGACATCCACGAAAATTCGGAAGAGGCGTTCTTTGCGAACGTGTTGTACACCCCCGGGAGGGCTTTTTTGGGGAAAGGAAAGGGTCAGTCTTTCGGGCCATGTGTATTCCGTAAACAGTCACCCGTAATCGGGCCTCCATAGTCACCAGCGTTAGAAGTAAAACGGGCGGTGTGTCGGATTTGGGAAACGCGCAAGGCCGTACCTTTCAGCAACAGCGCCGCGGGTGCGATTGGAACGAACCCCACCACTCTGTGGAGTTTGTACGATTGCGGTAACCGGACGTGTTCCCGGCACAGCTGTCGAAAAAAACCTCGGTACACCCGCGGGCGCAAGCCGTTGAACTTTGATTGTGGAAAAAAAGTGTCAGTCTCGTCAGGCCGTGTGTATATCCGGGATTGGAAAGGGTAGGCCCTGTACTCCATACAGGGCAATCAGGGAGGTGGAATGTGGTGATTGGGAAATACGTACCTTTGAAATGAACGCGTGCTTGAACACGTCCACGAAAACCTCTGAGCCCAGCACCATGGCGGTATCCTTCAATAATTTGGCATCAAGGCCCATGGTGAAGCTCCCGGACGCGGTGACCCTCTGCGCGGCGACGAACAGTAACTCAACGGAAAGATGAACTCTCTCCACGATGTCCATCCGCGCCGCGGTGAACACCTTGGCGTCGTCCATCTTTTTAAACACGTGGCCTTTTTGTTAAAAGAAAAGTGTCAGTCTTGCATGGGCAAACAGTGTGCCTGGATTTGGGAAATGCAATACAACACGTACCTTTGATTTCGCCAAAGTTGTTTGAAATCAACACTAAAAGCATGGCGTTGGTGTGCGAGTTTATGGCGACGGACAGGGTGACGGCGTGTGTTAAAAGGATCAGGGTGTGCGCCGTCGTAGTAGCCGTGGCAAGCGCGGTGTCGAACAATAGCTGAAGCCAGGTGTGAAGGGTGTGTGATTTCGATTTGCCGCCCGCCACGGCGACGCTGATGAGACGTACGGGGAAACAGTCGGGCGTTTTGTGTGAAGTTGAGTGGTAGGTGGTGGTTAGTGGTTGGTACTAGGTTCCTGTACGTCGCCGGTTCGAACCGAGCAGGTGGGAGGAAAGTGTGGTGGTCGATGACACCACAGGCAAACAGTCGGACAGTCGTACCTGGCGCTGTGCGAAAGCGCGTCCAGGACGTGGCAGTTAAAGGAGCTGCACAGCTTGTCGAAGCACTCCAAAACCGAGCACGCGAGGTACAGTTTAATCACTTCCTGGCCTCGGATGTAGTGGTACAGCACGGAAACGTCCACCCGCCCCGCCGCGAACGTGGCGCCCACTAAGATGAAAAGCCAAAGCGAGTCGCTTAGGTGTTCCCTGGCGTACTGATTGTTGTGACCGAGGACGGATGACGATTGCGCGGCTTTGGATTGGTCGGCGACTCCTGATTGCCAGCTTCCGCCCAAAAAGCGGCTCCCGAAAACCGCCCTGCCCTGCCCCTGGACCAGCCTCCAGGTATGGCACAACACGCGTACGGGCAAACTAGTCACCACGCCAATCACCGCGTCCGCGCAGAGGGCGCTTCCGTACAGGTTCAAACGTTCGAACTCGACGGGGATGTACCAGATTATGTCGAACACGCGTTCCCTGGCCACCGCCATGTCGGGGTCGTGCGCTTTTCCGCTCGCGCTTAAACCCAGCTCGGCTTGGACGTACTCCCACACGGGTAAACGACGCGATTTCGTGAGGTGTTTTTGTGCCGTACCAGTAACTCGCGCGCTCGTGGATGCGTGTCCGGTACCTCGCTCGCCGGGCCAGTGCCCGTCTCTGCCCGTCTCCGCGCTGGGTTCCGCGGCGACGGATTCCAGTGGAGTGGGCGTTTCCGCTCTAGGCCTAGGGGACGTGCGGATGGGAGTGAGAAGCGGCATCGCGCCACCCGCCGCGCCCGTGTCCTTCCCCGCAACAGCCGCGTCGTCACCCGAAATCACCGCGGCCGCGCTGACCCCGGGTTCAGGGTGCACCGCGGGCGGCATCGCACCGAGCGCGGGCAATTCTGAAGCCGGCCAAAATCGGGCTCGAGCTCTGGGTGCCTATCTTTGCTGCGACAGAACCAACATGGGTATGTGTAGGGGTCGAGACATGTGTTCTTCGTCGTTTCTGGGGACTGGAAACAGGTGCCCCGCTGTTGCCAAACCCTTCAAATCCATCACGTCACATCAGCAGTCCAACCCTCGTCGCCTCGGATTTCGTCGCGTTTATCTCGCGCGAAGCAAAAAGCGCTTCATCCATCGCCTTGTCGTCACTGTGCGCGACGCGACCGGCGCGTGGCCTGCGTTGTCCGTCGGGTGGAGGAGGACCGAAGGGTTTGGGGATATGTTCGGGGCTCGTAACGAGAAGAGTGGTCCCCCGGGGGGTGACCAGCTATCCTCGTCGCCGTCGTGGAGGTACGCGCCCGCCGACCCTCGAAACTCGCGGCGTGCCGGCGCCGCTTTATTCGCGACAGCCGCCGCATGAATCGATTTTAACACGCCGCGACGTCCGCGTCGGTGTCTAGCGTTGTGTGTGTGTGTGTTACTCCACCGACGGCCGTTTTGGTTGGCGTCGCGATCGCCCCTCGTGGTGTTCACCGCGATTCTCCAACAAAACCAACCCCCGTCCCCTCGTCTCGACGCACAAACCACGCTTCCGTCGCTGACCGCCGCGCACTTTTTCATCGCTCCCCACAAAAAAACCTCTCCGACAAAACCACAGCACGGATTACATCTCGCGGCTGTTGCACGAGGACGAGCACCCGAGAAGCGCCAGCGCGGCACCGCTTGGAAATGGGGACTCGGAGTTCCACCGATCGATGAGCGCGGTGGATTTGGTAGGTTTAGAGAAGAAATCGACGCCACGCGCGGTTTCCCGGAGAGGCAACAGATGTCGCTGTCGTCGTCACGTCTGAAAACGCGAAGTGGCGCATCACACACAAAAACAAAACACTTCCATCATCTTCCCTGCAAGGGAATCGAACCGCCGCTAACTAACCTCTTCCTTCTGACTCAAAACATCTCCCTCTCCCCACCACAGAACGGCGGCAGTTCCGTTTTCGGGGGCGGTTTGTTCACCAGGGATGACTCCTTGTCCCGAAACGGCGGACACCGAAACGTAAACGCGAACGGGGGGCTGGCGCACCCGACGCCGCATTCTTCGTCCAGCGGAAACATCGCGGGTTTGTACGGGCAAAACGACCCGGCGGGGGGCAGCCGGGGCGGTGAGACAGACCGGCTGACGCAAGCGTTCGGCGCGATCGGTGTGAACGACCACCCGAGCAGAAGCGCCACCGCGCCGCTGCTGCCGTTCGAGAACCCCCGGATGGGGTTCGCGGGGCACCGCGCCGGGTCGTTGGGCGGCGGCGGCGGCGCGGACCGCCGCGACGCGTTGAGCGCTCAAAACGGACCCGTGGCGAATGCCCCGTCCGTTGGACACGGCGGGATGCACAACAATTTGAACGGCCACGGCGGGTACGGCAACAACGGACACGATGGAATGGGTGGCGCGTCGTACGCGCAGCAAGGCGGGAACGACCAAATGGGTGGCGCGTACGCGCAGCAGCAGGCGCAGATGCAGCAGATGCAACAGCTGCAACAAATGCAGCAGATGCAGCAGATGGGTCAAGGCATGGGTCAAGGCTACGACGGCTCCATGGGCATGCCTGGCACGCAGCAAGCCGCGCTCGCAGCCGCGATGGCGGCGAACGGGGGTGGGATGGGTAGTTTCGGGTCGATGGGCGACATGGCTCAAATGCAAATGGGCGGCGCTCCGAACGCCGGCATGGGCGCCGCGCAACACCCGCCCGAGATGGCGGAGGTGTACCAAGCTGCGTACGCCGCGGCGTTCTACGCGCAGCAGCAGCAGCTGCAGCAGCTGTTGCGGTTACAGGCGCAAGCGCAACAAAGAGGAGGCCATGGGGTGGGTGGTCTCGACCAAGCCGCGCTAGCCGCCGCGGCGGCTGGGCTGCTAGGGCCGTCGCCGCTAGGGCCGGCGCGGCTCGGCGGGGGGTACGGCGGCGGCGGCGCGGTGTTTGGCGGCGCCAGCAACGGGGGGCCCGGTGGCTATAACAAAGGCGCGTCGTACGGTGGTGGGTACGGCCAGGTCGGTGGCGGTGGCGGCGGTCGCGACGACCGCGGGGGGGCGCGCGGGGGCAAAGGCCCGCGAGGCGGCCGGGGTGGCGCGGGTATGAACGGCCACGGAAGAGGCGGCGGCGGAGGCGGCCACGGCGGCGG